>Ga0067045_1002421_pt1 | contig 134184 bp, 109 predicted proteins | sample TerdegcTABiofilm_FD_59184 | JGI IMG/M metagenome (GOLD analysis project Ga0067045, IMG submission 59184) | Combined Assembly of (Gp0054472, Gp0054536) Wastewater bioreactor microbial communities from Singapore -Terephthalate degrading...
CCTCTTATCTACGCACACAATCCCCGCATGGTTCGACGGTTGGTCGAAAAATCGTGAAAAAGTCAGCCCGAAGAGAGAAGACCCCTGGATTTTTCCAGACCTCCTGCGGGGAAAGCGTTTTTCGGACACCCCCAAAGTCCGGCAAATACCGGCCTGCCGGAACAACGCATAGGGCTCGGCTCCGAGACAGTGCTCGCTGTGTTCCATTGCCAGATCATTCTGACTAGAATAAATCGCGACCGTTAGAGACGTTAACGGGTGTGAACCGTAAGTGGAGGGTGATTCATGCTGACACGCATCGTACATGGTTTGTCTCGTCGTCAATTTCTCAAGGTCGGTGGGGCTTTTGCGGGGAGTCTCGCTCTCTCACGGATATGCTGGGGTGAAGACGGCTCGGCTTTTCTCGCCGGTGAAGGTTTGGCCGACATCACGCCTCCCCTGGGAATTGAGCTTGGCGGCTTTCATCGCCCTCCTGGTCAGGAACGACGTGTCAGAGGAATTCGTCAGCCGGCGTGTGTCCGTGCCCTCGCGCTCCGTGCGGAAGGATGTCAGAGCATTATTTGCTCTTTGGAGTTGACAGCAGTTGGGGATGCTTTCTCTAACCGAGTTCGAAACAGAATTGCCGAAAAAACTGGGGTTCCCAGCGAGCATGTTCGTATCACATGCACGCACACCCATTCTATGCCGGCTTTCTGTTTCATGAGGCAATGGGGAGCGATTGCTGAAGATTTCATGCAGACTGTGGAACAGCGCACGGTCGAAGCCGCCTGCCAGGCCATGGAAGACCTCGCACCGAGTGAGCTTCTTGTGGGAAAAAGTATTGCCGCGGGGGGCAGTCATAATCGCACCACGAAGACATTTAGAACCGAAGACCAATTCGATTCTGCCGCCACAGACGAAGACCGTTGGTTGGATCGTACAATTCATGTCTTGTTGTTTCCGCGAAAAGGGAAACGAACGCTTTGCTGGTATCACATCTCAGCCCATGCGGTGTGTTACGCCGACGAGCTGGCAGGTCCCGATTGGCCCGGCGAGGTTGCCGCGCGCTTGAGAGAAGAAGAAAAACTTGATCCCGGGTTCCTGCAGGGCCATTGTGGTGATGTTAATCCCGGCGACGGGACTGACTGGCGGGGAGAGATTAAGCAAACGGTGAGCGCTATCTATCCAGCTCTCAAAAAAGCAATTGCCAGCGCGGTACCCGTAAAGTGCCTGCCGCTTCGTTCCGCGCGAACGGAGTGTCGTTTGCCTTACGATATGGTTCGTTTTCAGAATTGGCTGAAGACTTATCGCGAATCGCCAGAGAAATGCACGTCCGGAGAGTGGGTCGATGCGGGATTTGCCGAAGACTGGTATCGGGGCAATGTGAATCGGGACCTCTCTCAGACAGAGTTGCCGACGACGCTGAGCGCCCTTTCCATGGGAGATGTTGCCCTGGTCTTCCACCCTTCGGAGCTTTACACCTGCTATGGGTTGATGATCCGTCGGGATTCACAGTTCCCGCATACCCTCGTGGTGGGTTACACCGATGGAATGGTGGGCTATTTGCCGGACCCAAAAGCCTACGAGGCTGGCGAGTACGCGGCCCTAACCGTCCCCAAGATCCTGGATTATCCGCCGTTTCATCCAGAAGCAGGACGCAAGATGACAAATACTGCTCTTGCGCTCCTGAAGCGACTGAGTTAAACCAGTTGCAGGACGAATCCTTTCGTTGAGACGTTGTGCTATGGTCGCTCAGATTCATCGTTCCACGGATCCACGGAATACACCGTCACGCCAGGAGTTTGTTCGGTGTCACGTGATGCTCGTGATCTGGGTGCTGGCTAACAGTCTCCTCGCGGTTGCCGCGACTGGGGAAACACATGAGACGGTTTTGAGCCAGGATGGTAAGTCGTCCTGTTCCATTGTGGTGGCGTCGGAAGGGTCCGCGAAAGTATCGGAACTCGCTGGTGAATTGGCCTATTGGCTGGAGCAAATCACGGGCGCGAAGTTCGAGATTTCAAGCGTGCTTTCCGACCGGGCCATCGTCCTGGGAACCTGGGATCAGTGGCGAGACTCCTTAACTCCTGGCGATCAACCCCCAGAGTCGCCTGAGGGATATCGACTCCGCAGCGACGGGAAAAAGGTATGGATCATCGCGCGAACCGAACTGGGGCTTCAGCATGCGATCTTTGATTTTCTCGAATCACTTGGGTGCCGTTGGTATTTTCCGGACCCCGTTTGGACGGTGATTCCTCGCATGCCGACGTTGACTGTCAATCTTGATCGCGCTGTTGCGCCTGCCTTTGCCTACCGCAGGATATGGTATGGCTGGGGCCCGAGGACAGAAAAGCTGTCCCGCGATTACCAGGATTGGTTGAAACACAACCGGCAACTCGGGCATTTTCAGGTTGCTTGCGGTCATTCATATGACGAGCACATTTCTCCGAGTCAATTCAAAGAGCATCCGGAATGGTTCTCTTATGTCAACGGCCGGCGGGAACCATTCCAACTCTGCACCTCTCATCCTGAGGTGCAAAAGCGCGTGGTTGAGCATGTTTTGCAAATCTTCCGTGATAATCCCGGCGCAAACATGGTCTCGATTGAACCCAATGACGGCGATCGGTACTGCGAGTGCGAGCGTTGTCTCAAACTTGGAACGCCCAGTGACCGTGTTTTCCATCTCGCCAATGTGGTTGCCGAGGCTGTGCGACGAGAGTTTCCTGACAAATGGGTGGGTCTTTACGCCTATGCCGGTCACAGTGAGCCACCACATTTTTCCCTTAGGCCGGGTGTGTATGTCCAGGTCACAACGGGGTTTCGTTATACGAAACTCGCATTTGAAGAACAAATCGAAGCCTTTCGAAAACTGGGGGCCACAGTTGGCGTCTATGATTACTTCAGCGTCTATCCTTGGGACTGGGATATGCCGGGGGCGGCCAAAGCCGGCCGGGTTTTTGAATTGGCCGAGGCCATTCGTCATTACCACGAGCTTGGCCTGACGACCTACGATGCCGAATCATCCTGTAACTGGGGTCCCAATGGATTGGGTTACTGGATGGCAGCTCATCTCATGTGGGATCCTCATCTCGATCCGGAGATGCTTTTCCGTGATTTCTGCGAACGAGCTTTTGGACCAGCCGGCGAACACGTAGGGCGAATTTACCGACGGTGGGCTAATGGCGAGCGGTTCTCGCAACGACATCTTAAACTCGCCCTGTCAGACCTTGAGCGGGCCTACGCAGCGACGACTGAACCAACCATCCGTCAGCGTCTCGACCGGTTGGCAATCTATCTCCATTGGCTGCGGTTGTGGAGCGATTACGATCGTTCCGCAAAGTGGAATCAATGGGGTAAACTCGTTGTGGCGCCACCGGAGGAAATTCTTAACCATGCCGAACGTTTTGTGGAGTACACTCGCCGGATCATGGATACGGGACTCATCCATGCTTATCCCATGTTGTACACCGAATGGTTCGAGCATCGGCTCGCAGGACTTAAAAAACTTCCCAGTTTCGATTGGGAACAAACGAAACTGCGGATGCGTGATGACAAGCCGCCAACGCAGGAAGAAATAGCCAAGGATTTCCAGGATGATCTGAATGCACTTCATTCAATTGAGGCAGTTGAGATTGAGGATATTGCCTTCCAAGATCGGCTTGTTCCGCTGGCGGATTGCCGTCCGGATTTGGTGCAGGAATGGCGGGATGTTGCGGCTTCCCGCGTCGCTGTGGAATCTGGATTATTCATCTTCCGATCGGAAGGGTCAGAGAAGATGTCCCTGGAGTATCGTCCTTATGACAAAGGACATACAGTTGACTGCCACTGGAAGCTTTACGCGTGGCCAAAGCTTCAGCAAGCTCTAAGTGAGGGTGATCTCAGAGCGGAGAAGGGCGAGGTTGGTTTGGCCGAGATGGTTGTCCCTGGTGCAGGATTGTTCGCTTTTGATCCCGGGACAGCTTACTGGCGTGCGGCTGACATCGGCTTTACTCAGCGACCTTTATCCCTTTGGGCGGGACGTCCCAAGAATGAAGCCAAATCATTTCCTCCTCTGCGGTTGTGGCGACCGCAACTCGACCAGCCACTGTACTTGTTTGTCCCCAAAGGGACATCGAACTTTGTGATCGGAGTGGTCGAAGGTGGCGATCCGTACACGACGGTGCAAATTAAGACCTCAGATGGCACCATCATTTGCGACGAGCGACTATTGGCGGGTGACCAATTGTCTGTAAGCCTCAATCGGGAAAAGCCGGGGTTGAACACGCCTTCGGGTTCAAGCGAGACGACACGGGAACGGGGAACCGTGTTATCAGTGGGGCTGGATTCCCTGCGGTGTGTTGTGGAAGTCTACAATGTTCCACCGTACCTGGCCCGCCATCCGTCGGAGCTTCTGGTACCGGCAGACGCACTGGAGAATGATCGTTGACTGGACAATGAATATCGGCCAAGGGGTTTTCAAGAGTGTCGTGATAACTTGCGAGGTGCGCTATGTATCGAATTCCCGCGATTGCTGTCGTGTTCCTGGCACTTCAACTAGGTCTTAACACTGGTTACGGAGACGAAACTGCGGGCGGGACACTTACGGGCAAAGCTCCCCGGGTGATCCCACGTCCGCTCGCGCATCATCCTGGGAATGTCTTTCTGGAAGGTGAAGTCGTTCGCGTCACTCTCCCCGTGGCCGGAAAGTGGTCGGTTTATGATGCCGAAGATCAAATGATCAAAGAAGTTCAGGCGGATGGAAACCCTGTGGACTTGGGAAACCTTCCGGTGGGCTTTTATCGACTTCGGAACTCTCAGTTTGACGATTGGGTTTCGGTGGCTGTCCTCGCACCTTTGCAAGCGCCGACGCCGGAGACTTCGCCAATCGCCATCGATGTTGCCATGAGCTGGTTTTACGAAGAATCCGAGATGAAAGATGTCGCGACTCTGTGCGCCCTGGCAGGCGTCAATTGGGTTCGTGATCGCTTTTCCTGGCGCGAGGTGGAGCCGCAACGAGGACGATTCGCCGAACGAACCAGGCACGATGCCGCAGCGGAGGCCCAGGCTGCGGCAGGTTTGAAAGTCTTGCAGGTTTTCCACAGTTCACCACAGTGGGCCAATCCAAATACCAGGCGATTCCCACCGGACCTGCGCGATGTGTATCGCTTCCTGCGTCATGTTGCTGAGCGATGGAAAGGCAAAGTCCTTGCCTACGAACCCTGGAATGAGGCCGACATTGATGTATTCGGCGGACACACGGGATCCGAAATGGCATCGCTCCAGAAGGCTGCCTACTGGGGAATCAAAGCTGGAAATCCCGAGGCAATCGTGTGCTGGAATGTCTTTGCGTCTGATAATCCTGAACAATTGGCCGATGTAGCAGCCAACGAAGCCTGGCCGTATTTTGAGACGTTCAACTTCCACCATTATCGGCCGTTCGCGCAGTATCCCCGTTTCTATGCCAATTTTCGTGCGATCTCGGCAGGACGACCACTTTGGGTCACCGAGTGTGCTTTGCCACTTCGCTGGAGTGGCGACGAAAAGAAACAAGAGCTGAGCGATCAGGACCTCTACGAACAGGGGCGTCGTTTGATCAAGGCTTTCGCTTTGTCTCTCCACGAGGGTGCAGCTGCGACGTTTTACTTCCTTCTGCCCCATTACATAGAAGGTCCGACACAGTTTGGTATCATTCGGCGCGATTTGACGCCGCGTCCTGCCTACGTCTCCTTGGCCGCCGTGGGACGTCTCCTGGCGAACGCGCGTCCTCTAGGGAAGCTGACCAACGAGAAGTGTTTAGCTTACGCCTTCCGTGCCGAGCCTGATGGTCAGTCCCGTGTTGTGCTCGTGGCCTGGTCAAACGAACCTGCCACCATCACCTTACCTGAAAAGCCGCTGGCGACTTACGACTATCTCGGGCGTCAAAAGGATGGAGAACAAGAGATTTCGTTGACATCGTCACCTGTTTTCGTGATTCTCCCGGAAACAGCTTCGTCAGGTCTTTCACTCGCGGAACCACCAAAACCGGCGGCAAGCCTGTCAGGCACGCCCTGCCCAGTCGTTCTTCAGGCCATCTGGCCTGGGAACCGAGTTTATCTGGAGCTATCAGCCTACTTGGGACACCTTGATGCAAAAGAGTACGCCGTTCCTATATCTGTGTACAACTTTGCTGATAAGCCATTAAAAGGCAAATTTACCGTTGTGTTGCCACTGGGATGGACTGGGGTTTTCCCAACCGAAGTATCGCTAGGCCCCCAAGAACGCTTTCGACATGAGCTTCTGCTTAGACCAGATCAACATGGTTTCCAAGGCGTGGTGACCATTCGGCTTGAGGGCGATTTTGGCGATGCGGGCAAGTCCGTGCTTTCCTTCCGTCTAGCCAAATGATCTTCCTTTACGACGTGGCTCCGTATAGATCGGGGCGCAATAACACAAAACCCTAACTGAGCGTGTCGATACATCCACGCTCGTCGGGGTGATTCACGAACCGCCGCGACGTTTTTCCGGCAAGGGCTGCATCTTTGGGTGACATTGTTTCCGCGGGCACAGGGGATTCTACGAAACCCTTGCTCGTTTTGTCCGTGAACCGCGTTAACGTTTCTCTGACGCCGTTGGCGAAATAACACGGACAAGTGCGACGCCGTGTCGGCCAACCTCAGCGGTGTATGCTTCCTCCTTAGTTCCGATGTCCCGCTGCCGCCACACATCACGGACCTGCTGGGGTCCCCTGCGGTCAAGGTCTTTCCACGTTATCGTCATCCTTTGGGGAAACTCTCCCAGATTGAATAGTCCCACCGCAATCGAACCATCGGCCAGGGGCTTTGCCAGCACCAACTCGGTGGCTGTTTGTCGAACAATCCTCGCCTGTTGCCCCAAAACGTCTTGGTCAACAGCGATCACCTCGCGATTGCACAGGATGTTCAACGTAAAGTCATCCAGCTTGGTCATGTCCCCTGAGAAGATCAACGGAGCAGCCATCAGGCACCACATCGACATGTGGGAATATTGCTCGTTAGGCGTCAACGGTGTAGGACGCCCCTCGCCAGTGACACGTGCGTCCCCCACCCAGCCGATGAGCAAATAATCTGGGTCGTTCCAGTGCCCAGGCCCCGCGTACTCCCAGAGCTTGGCGTTCTTCAATCCCACCTGGTAGATGCCTCGATTCAGAGAACCGCCCTCAAGCCCCAGATCCCCTGTCGTCCGCCAGCAATTACCGCCGACCTGTGCCCCCCATTCCCAAACGGAATCCATTCCATACTGGCAAAGGTTGTACACAATATCCCGATCAAGGTTCTTGAGAATATCCCCCATCAATCGGTATGGCTTCGTGAAATCCTCTCGCGTTTTTGCCTGAACAACGCGACCATAGGAACACCAATCATATTTGAGGAAATCGAATCCCCATTCAGCAAACTTTCTGGCGTCGATTTCTTCATGTTGATAGCTTCCTACGTATCCGGCGCACGTCAATGGACCAGGCGAAATATAGATACCTGCCTTGAGTCCCTTCGCATGAATGTAGTCCGTCAACGCCTTCATATCAGGGAATTTCCGATTTGCCCGCACAGCTCCTGTTTCGTCGCGCGGGGGACCACCGAGCATCGGGTCATCGGAACCAGGCTTGACCATCCAGCAGTCGTCGATGTTGACGTAGCAGTAACCGTAGTCGGCCATTCCCGTGGCGATCATGGCGTCGGCCGCCGCGCGCATATCGGCGTCACTCACGCGATGATAATGGATATACCAGCTATTCCACCCCATCGGCGGCGTAAGTGCCAGCGTATCACCCACAACAATGGTCCATGTCCCTTGGTCCTTGCCGTGCCGATTCTCTGCGATCAATTGAACCTGGTACTCACCTCGGTCCTGCGGTGCGTGCCCTGTGACAATTCCCGTTGTTTCGTCCAAACGAAGCGACGATGGCAAACCACTGGCCGAAAACCGGATGGGTCTTTCCCCCGTACAGGGGATCCGATAAATAAATGGACGACCAGGACGACACCCATAACGCAGCGCATGATTGAGCTGCGGAGCTGGTCCTGGCTTGGGGGTTAAAATCTCTTTTGGCTCCGCAGGCGCGGGTATCGTCTTTGGCGGCTGCCCACGATAGCTAAAAACCGCATTGACCCAGTCTGCGTGATCGTAATCGATCCCATCTTCCGTACCATCAACAAACAGCAGAAGTTCTTTGACACCTTCCAAATTGATGTCAACCGGTTTCGCTGGATCACCACCATGCATGATATGGCTGTCAAAAATGAGTCGCCTGTCAGCGTAAATCTGAAACCGAACACTCCCTCGCCGGCCGGCCGATTCGTCGATTCCAACCTCGGCTGCAAATCGTACCACTTGTCCATCGAGAGCAAGATAAAGAGCCGAAATGGCGTGAGTTCCAACACCTTCCTGATATTCTTTTCCAGCAATGCGCAACGGTTGCTTGATGACATTCTTTTTTGGAACAGGCTGCCCATAGCCTTGCGACATTTGGGAGAGATCGAGTTGCGAAAGGGGAATGACCTTCAGGTCCTCGCCTGCGAAACATTGCGTTGAAACTAAACCCAACAGCGCAAAGACAACCGACAGAACTCTCGCTGGCGACATCACAGCACCTCGCAATCTGATTGACGATCCAACAATTTCTGCAAACCTCGGGTCGAAGGCCCTTGACAGCAAGGAGGACCTTTGCGACCCTCATGGGATCAACGAACTAACCAAACCAGCGCTTCGTAGCATGGTTGTAATCTCGATTGGACACCAACGCAAGGGTTACAATCTCCAGGAAAACGGGCGTGTCGAAACCTGCCAAGATTGCATGGAATCTGCAGCGCTTTTGTGATGGGAGGCCAGACGAATTCTTAACCACGGCGGAACAATGAGCGACCGTATTGAATTTATCTACTTTGATTTGGGACGTGTCATCGTCAATTTCGACAACGACCGGATGTGCCGGCAGATGGCTGAGGTCTCGGGCGTTTCCTCTGATCGCGTTCGAGAAATCTTGTTCACAACCGGTTTGCAGCGAGCGTTTGAACTCGGGGAGATCACGCCCGACCAATTCTATCAAAAATATTGCGATTTCCTGGGAAAACGCGTTGACAAGGATGCCCTCTCCGCGGCTGCTAACGACATCTTCTGGCTTAATCTTCCGATGTTGCCCCTCGTTGCCCAGCTTCAGGCGGCTCGTTGGCCGTTAGGGATTCTTTCGAACACTTGTTCTATCCATTTTGAGTGGTGTCGCAATCACTACGCCATTCTTCAGAAAGGATTTCGCTGTTACGCGCTGAGCTGCGAACTCCATGCTTTGAAGCCCGATTTCGCCATCTTCGACGCCGCTGCCCGCCTGGCTGGAATCCCACCCGAAAGAATCTTCTTCACGGATGACATCCCTGCCCATACCGAAGCTGCCCGAAAGTTTGGATATAATGCCGTTGCCTTTGAATCGGCCCGCCAATTGGCCGGTGAATTGCGAGCACGTGGTATCCGTGTCAATTACTGATTGACGTGTCTGGCCCTGTCGAGTTTTTCTCTCTTCTTCGCACAGATGTCTCACCGTTGGACAGCCGTTGAGACCAAAAGGGAGTGGATAGCATACAATCCATTCTTGCAAGCGGCTCCATTTGCTGCCAGCAGTAAACAGCTGTTTCTCAAAGGTGGCCACGCAATTAACGAAACCCGGCAGAGCCGTTGTGATAATAGCCTTTTTTGCCCGACTCGGACAAAGATGGATTCGCTCTTGTTCTTGATATGCGGGAGAAAAGAATCTCAAGTATCGCAATAGCCTGCCACTCGGCTAAGCCAAGTGGATTAGCTGACGTCTCAACTTGCTAGTTTTTACCCCAAGGATGATTCCACATACCAAGCTTACCACATTGAAAAGCCCAACGATGATCTCAAAGACATAAAGACTGTGAGCTTTATTAACTAATTCCTGCAATGGCAACTCATCGGCTTCGGACCAGAGTCTGAACTCGAACACGCACAGGATGATCATTGGAACGGTAAAAATAATTCCGATGACGGTCGCCAACCAAACGATACCGACAACAATGTTGGAAATCGCCGAAATAAGCAGGAGAATCTTCAAGTGGTCACGGGCACTCTCATCCAGAGTGCCTTTCGAGCTTTGAAGAGATGCTTGTCGCACTCCACACTTGGGGCAGATTTCCGCTTGTAAATGTATTTGGGCACCGCAAACATGGCAGAACTTCATTGGCCACGGCAAGCTAGCCTGACCAACTGATGGCGGCTGAAGCGTCTCAGCCTCGACGTACCATACAAATTGGCAACGTGAACATCGCACTTTTTGACCGCGAAGATGCCAAGGAACTTGAAGAAGCTGACCACATTGTGGGCAAGAGACGACGCCTAGTCCCTGGTTAGCCACCATAAAATCCCCTTTGTCGATGAAGCACGCCAGGATGCACAATCGGGCGGACACAAGATATGTCAAGCTAGAATAAAACGCTCGGTTCGTGCCGTCAAGCCGTAATCGTCGATAGCAGACTCATGCACAAATCCGGGGATGCCAAAAAGCTTGACACAGCAGCTTATGTGTCCTCCTTCGCCGGAGCCCCTTTATCCTCCAGGTCGTGTGCTTTCTGGTAGCGAAGGATTTCGGCCACTGGCGGGCCAAATCCAGCATCCGTTTACGGGGGATGTCCTTGAAGCCCAATCCTCCGGCTCGTGGTCGTTTTTGCGGTGGATTCTTTTCTTTCGACATGATTCACCTCAAGGCGTTATATAGTAAGCGGCTTCCTGGTCGATGCAGCGCGGGGTCGTGGTCCCGGCCAGTTGCTCAAAGAGTCTTCCATCGGCATCGTAGCGGTCTTCCTCAAAGTCGGCCGCGCCGAAGGCCTCCCGTTTGATGATCCCCTGTGCCACATCCACCAGGCCCACCCGCGGCGGGCCATTTGCCGAGGGGGCAATCCTGGTAGGCCCTTGCCGCCGGCGCCGGCGATGCCGCCCAAGAGGTAGCACCCCAGACGTTGCAGCGGTCTCGGCTCAGAGGATCTGTCAGGCCACGGTGTCCCATGGCGTGCCTAGAATCGTCTGGTCGTCCAGAGTGATGGGGAGGACCCCGTGGTTGATGCAGACGGCCTCCACAGCCAGAGCGGCATTCCACAGGCCCCCGTCGCGTCTTCGGAGATAAACATCTGCCAGCGGGTCGCCTCTTTGAGCGTCCCGCAAAAGACCGTCCCGCGGATCGTGAGCCGCTTGCGGCAAACACCACCACCCCCGGAAAGCTCTTGAACTTGTCCGGGGGGAAGGGATTCTTGCCGTCGGTGATTATTGGCTTGTCGGCAACCACGCTCATGACGATAATATAAGCGGCAGGTTCGACAGAATGCGGCCACCCAGTTGGCCACTTCGAGGAAGGCGGTGGAGGGGATCATGTGGCTCTCGTCTCTGATGGCGGCTCTGAAACGGCTGGGGCACCGCCTCTTTCTGGCCTACGCCCACTTCCGCTGGCGACGCTGGCGACGCCCCTGGCGGTACTACAAGGCTCGCTGGTACGTGGTGGTCGATGATGACAAGATGAACGATGAAAAGGTGGAGGTTTTAACTTGGTTTAACCCTGAGACAGCTTTGACGGAAGGCGTGTGTTTTCCCCTCGACGACTACGATTACTTTGACTACGTTCCGATGGAAGATCGGATTTCCTACTCTCAGTACATGGCTTTGGAGGAAGAGTACTGGGCCAAGCGGGGGGGCCGCCCTCGTGCCGAGGACATCATCGAACGGGATCGCCGGGAATTCGAGGAATACTGGGCGAAGAGGGAAGCAGCCCGCGCCGCCGAAAATAGTTTAGGATTAACCCCTGACCGGTCTTCAGATAGCGAGGCTCAATCCAGGTTATCGCCAGCAATGCGGCAAAGGCTTCGGTCTTATCTTCATCAATTCTTCTCCGCCGTGTCCCAGCGATGAATTTCGAAGCAATTTCATCCTTTTCTCGCTGCCAGACGTTGAACCACTCGGGGTCCGCGCTGAGTCTCCGCTTAGCGGGATCACCATCGATGATGTGGGCGATCTCGTGAGCGTGGAGATAAGCATCGGGCGTCGTGGTGGCCATCCCGTTCCAGACTACAATGACAACCCGTTTGCCTTCGCGGTTAGTGATCCAATAGACAAATGCGGCAGTCTCGGAGTGTTTTTCTGCAGAAGGAAACACCGCTTTCAAGTGCCGTTCCCATTCTCCTACCTCCTCTTGGTCCGCGGACACAATCATCGTGGCGTGGTGCTGGGCCAAGCGCCGTGTGGCCTCATCTCCGAGTTTGGGCCAGAGGTCGTTGAGGGCCTGTTCCGCAGCCCGGCGGTTCCGCTGCCGGGCTTCCTCCCGCTGCCGTCGTCCCCTGCCAAAACCCAGCCCCTCAGAGATACGCTGCCACAGCTTCCGCAGCTGATCCTGGAGGGGATGATCAGAGAGGGGATCAGTCTTGCCGGTCTCAATAAAACCCCGCTGCCATGTCTGCGGGTCTTTCTCCGGCGTCTGGACGTTGTGCCAGCGACTCTTCAGCAAAACCTGCAAGTGCCCCTGGTAATACCGCGTCTCGCCTTCCCGTTTCCTGGGGCGGGCATACGTTTCCGCAACGGGGCCTAATCCTGCTCCCGCCCCTGACGGCGGCCGATCAAGGCGGAGAAAGGGTCTGCGGGGACCTCCTCTGCCCCGCCCAGGTTCAAACCGGTCGTCAGTTCCCCAGGGCCTGCCTGGGTCCCCGGCCCTCCCGCATCCTGCCCTTTTCCCGCCGACAGGACCTCGTCATCCTCGGTCGGCTCGGCCAGCCCCAGGAGGTCCCGCACATCCCTGGCCCGAATGGAAAGCCCCATCTGGTAGGCCGCGTGAATGGCCTGCAGGCGATCCAGGGTGTCGGGCTTTTCCGTCTCGATCACCAGCCTTAAGGGGCATTCATCGACCCAGGGATAATTCCACTTCACCAGCCGGGCCACCAGCTCGCTGGTCAGCGTCTCGGCCAGGTTCTGGGCGTCATACTTGACAATCTGCAGGAAGGTGTCCAGGTGGATGGAAGCAAGGTTGGACCCCAGACCCGTGGCGTGGGCCTCGGTGGTCAGCGTCTGCCCCAGGATGTACCGCTTGATCTGATGCCCGAAGTAATCCGTGATGATGTCCTTGAGGGCCGACGCCCCGGCCATATTCCGCTCGATAACCTCGACCCCGAACATCTGCCCTTCCGGCCCGGCGGGACGGAAGGTCCTAGCCACTTCGTAGGGTTTGACGGATTGCAGCCACTTCCCGCTCGGCGTCTGGACCAGCCGGGGGAGACCTCCGCATACTCCTTCGTTAAGATGGGTAAAGTTATGCCGTTGATTCCGTGCAATAACCAGGCTAAACTTATTCGGGTGGCTGTTGTTGGGAATCTCGACAGGAAAGTACGGGCAAGTGATGGATTCGTTCAATGACATGACCAAGTCAAAACCTGTCGTCCAGCTGGGATACAGTGATCATGGGACAGTGGTGATTACACCCCAGGATGAGGATCGCTTTGCGCTAACAATTCAATCTGCCGTGGAGGCCTGCGCGATCCATCTTAAACGGGAACAACTCGAAGCCCGCTTTCGCATCCTCCTCAACAGGCTGGCCGATTGGTTACGCCCAAGACTTGACGCCATCGCCGATGCCCTGCTGACGGAACGAGATGGCATGCTCCTTTTCCTTGTGGTCATGAAAAAAACGCGATTTGATTCCAAGCTAGAGGAGGACTTAACGAGCCTGGAACTCGAAATCCGGGATGATCCTCAATTGGAAGATTTACCCTTCACGACGATGGCCCTGCCTAATGTGGACGAAGCGGATTTGATGTCTTTCGTGAACCGCCAAATCCTCATCCGCCTTCCTGAAAAAGTGTCAACGCAGGGGTAGTTGATGCCTTCAGAAAAAGCACATTTAGAGGCCGTCAGGAGGAATGTCAAAGTCCTTCGATATTTGCGGAACCAGCCCGAAATGTGTTCGGAGTGGATCGCAATTGTGGCCTTCTACGCGGCAGTTCATGTAGTCGAAGCTGTCTTTGCCAAGAGTCACGTTCATTCCAGTGACCATAAGACCCGTCTGGACCGACTTAAGCGCGATGCGAAGTGCAGGAGCCTCTTTCGTCACTTTCGGCAGCTCAAAGTGGCTTCGGAAATTGCCCGATATTTGGGTACGGGAGGAGGGACGCCTGGCGCCTACCAGCGCTTTTCCGATTACATGAGTTCCGAGGGTGTGGAGGAAACGTTGGTGAAGGGCCATCTGGCCACCATTTGCAAAGAAGCCCAGAAGCTGCTCGGTTCAGATGTGGTACTCGAACTTAGCTAAGTCCGCCAATCAAAGGGGATGCTCGACCGTTCGCCGGGGCGATACTGGAGGGATTCGACCCGCCCCGACCGCTTGTGCAGCCCCGCCCAGACAATGGCCGCATAATCGCTGGCCGCGTCCTCCCGCCCCCGTGCATTGGTCTCTACACATCTATCCACTGTCCAGGAACTCAGGGTGGGGTAGGAATTGGGCAAAGCGACGGAGATCTTCCAATGAGTCGTGCTCGAGCGTGTCTAAAATCGACAACTACACCCATGTGCCCGCCAACTAGAGCCGGGGCTGTGTGTGGCTTCTTCCGCTTCCTCTGCCGTCCACTCAAACGCACCAAAAAACCCCGGAATTGCTCAGCCTGCCGAGAACTGTCAGTTTGAAGCTGCCCTTTCACGTGAGCGGCCTCGATAGCCGCCGTGGCAGAAAAGGGCCGCAGTTCACACGATGCATAACCCTGTTCTATCTTCGAGCATAATTGGGCGCGGATGTCCATCGACTCTGATCCATCTCAATGACGGGACGGCTTATCTTGTGCAAGCGCACACGGTGCACATGGCCTTCACAGTGCCTCCCTGTATACGGGCAAAGACACCCAGTTTCAACTTGGGCACCCACTCCGTCGTCTCAGAGAAGGTTTAGAAAGGCGCCGCCTGATTCTTTGTACAAGTCACAGTGTACCGTAAGCGATACAGTTGGTAATACGGAACACACTTTGAGATATCTGGCGTTCAGAGTGTGACTTAGGCTGTCAGACGAGATCGCGGACGGCCAATCCGCGTAGGATCACGAGAGTTTTTAAGTTCCGACTCTGGAATAAACCATGCAATCCTGCCCAGCTTTTGCCCGCGGGTAGCTCCATTTCCAAAAGGCGGCCAATGTACTTTCAGTCACACCAAGACTGTTTGCCGCTTCAGAGACCGTGAGCATTCTCTCACGGTTCGCCTTTAACACCTTCATGCCTCCGTTGTACCAGCCCCGCAACACGGAGCAATTGTTAAAGGAGGCGTGCAAAGGCTCAGGCGGCACTAAAGCCCCCCGGCCCTCACGGAACCAGGCACCTGCCAAGGTGTCTCCTTAATGCCTCTTTCAAAGCCTCTGGGGATAGGCATCCAACCGTTTTATCCCCCGCGGCGGGTTAGAGCTGGGGTACTAGGATTCGAACCTAGACTAACTGATCCAGAGTCAGTCGTGCTACCGTTACACCATACCCCAGTCTGTCAGAAAAGCGATTTAGAACTCTGTTATTACCATATGCCAAAGCTGGCTTTACGTCAAGACGTGGTCAACAAGTCGGCCAATCCGCATCCCCGAAGTTTTGACGTTGCTTTTCACTTCGCGCACCTTTGGACAGTGTGCTGACCGATCGAAGGTATGAAAGCACAAGTTTATGGGCGTTGCAGCCACTATACAACCTGGGTTGACATCGTGAGTGGATTCGGTGTCTGACGAAGGCAAAAACGCAGAAGAACATACCGGGTTTACTGGGAATCGAGTGTGCGCAGGCTTTCGATCATTTTCATGAAAGCGACCTTATTCTCCGACACGGTTTTCTGAGGACCGTAAAACTTGACGAAGTAAAGGAACCCGTCCTGGCACTCGATGACCGCCCCCAGCATTCTGTAATCTTCCCTTTCGATGATCCTTTCCATCATCGGTCCTGACGACTCGAGGTACGTGCCCGATATATCCACAAGATGAACCTTTTGCCCAGCGATATCCCGTTGTTCTCGGATGATCGCCCCACTCTCGTTCCGCCCATTAGGAAAACGAAACTGCTTCACCCATCGTTCAATGTTGGCATTGACACCGCCTCGTGCTGCCATCAATGTGACACGGCCATCAGGCTTACCCTCTTCACTTGTGGGCACGGCAAACTCGTGCTCGATCAAAGAAACTGCAGGAGGCCTGGCGACCCAGTGACCTGGCACAGTGACCCCGAAACGTCCCCCCAGCGCGATCTTTCGGTCACCCGAAGATTGCGTTGGCATCTCGGCTTGGTTGTTCTCCGTACCACCAGTACTTTCTGGTGATACGCTTTCGCGAGGGATTTCCCGCACTGCTTCGGATGCATCACCTCGCACTGAATCGTCCGGCTTCTCCGCGCTGACGATGACGGTCTCTTGGGGTTCAGGAACGAGCGAGTTCGTTTCCCGCGAATCCTGGCAGCTCAGTCCAGTGCTCAGCAGGATCGCACCAGTAATACCGAGTAAAGGACACGCGATTTGTCTCATGGGTTATGGAGCCTAAGTCTGTTTATTACTCTCGCATCAAAATACGTTTTGGGGCGCGCACGGGCACTGGTAGCCACGCCCTTAGTAATGCCCGCGCGCGACCTCGCAATCTGTCAGCCTAACACGGTCGTGTAAGATTCCGATATGTTTTTGCAATCACAAGTTAGCGTTTGACCATTGCCCTCAAGGCATCGAGGACCTGCGCATCATGTCCATCGACCTGGACGTTCTTCCAAACCTTCCTCACAACCCCGTCGGCGTCTATCAAAAAGGTGGACCGCTGGATCCCCATCGACTTCTTGCCAAAGCGCACTTTTTCGCGCCAGACGCCGTACGCTTCCGCTACAGTGTGGTCCACATCTGCAAGGAGTGGAAAGTTAAGATTGAATTTTTCGCGGAACTTCTGATGACTTTCCACGGTATCCGGGCTAACGCCAAGGACCACGGCGCCCAATTTTTCCATATCTTGTTTCAAATCGCGGAAGGCGCAGGCTTCCCGATTGCAACCCGGTGTATCATCCTTCGGATAAAAGTACAAGACAACGGGCGATCCGCGAAACTGGCTTAATCGTACTTGTTCGCCGCTGTCCGATAAAAGCGTAAAATCGGGGGCGGTTTGGTCTGCCTCAATCCAGTCAGACATGATCTCGTCCTTTCATCGTTATTGTCAATCTCGTTGCTGCCAATAGCCTTTTGGAATTATAAGGGGTTGGGAAGGATTAAAATGTGAGGCAGCCTCCGGAAATCAACAGCGCGTGACGTGGTTCTGAAACGGACTTCCGGGCAAGGCGTGAGCTTATAGGCAACGAACATCCCGCCGATCGGACAGGGAGCCACTCCCGGGAATGCCGGAATTGAGGGTCAAGATTGTGCGTCAACTCGACCGATAAAAGTTCTGCGCATCATTCCATTGATTTTCTCGCAAGAATAGCCTATACTTAATCCAGTTGGTGATGTTGTTCTCGGACGAGCAAAGATGAGTCAGTGCTGCAAGACCTACTTCTGGTTTTATTTTAGCCCGCAGGGTTGCGGGGCCGGAGGAGGTCTGTAGCGGCGAGATTCAGTAAACGCAGACACACAAAAAGCCCTGGCAACCCAAAAGGTCGCCAGGGCTTTTTTGTTTTTTGGCATTGTTGGTTTCCAGGTGCGATAAGTCCGGCGGTTTTGCCCAAGAAAGGAGGTTCGTCCAATGATTGTGGTGATGAAACGTGGTGCCCCTCAGTCACAGATTGAATACGTTGTTGAGCGTGTGCAGGCCTTCGGGTTACGTGCCCACGTGATTTATGGGACCGAAAGGACGGTAATTGCGGCCATCGGGAATAAACGGGACGAACATCGGGCTTCGTTGGAAAGCTGTCCAGGCGTGGCGGAAGTGATTCCAATTCTGGCTCCCTACAAAGTGGCTAGCCTCGAGGTCAATCCTGAACACACAGTGATCAGGGTGGGACCGTTTGTCGCCGGTAATTCCCATATTGGTGTCATCGCGGGGCCTTGTTCCGTGGAGACGGAAGAGCAAACCCTGGCCACCGCGCGGGCTGTCAAGGCGGCCGGGGCAACGGCTCTCCGTGGCGGGGCATTCAAACCACGAACGAGTCCTTACAGTTTCCAGGGATTAAAAGAGGAAGGCCTTAGGATTCTGGCTTCAGCCCGAGAGGAAACGGGTCTTCCTGTCGTGACGGAAGTTATCACACCGGCGGACGTCGATCTCGTGGCGCGATATGCTGACATTCTGCAGATTGGCGCGCGGAATATGCAGAATTATCGACTGCTGGAAGAAGTCGGGCAGGCAGGTAAGCCTGTCCTTCTGAAACGCGGTCCCGCGGCGACTGCGGAAGAGCTTCTTCTCGCAGCGGAATACGTCCTCAACACAGGCAATCACAACGTAATTCTGTGCGAACGAGGGATCCGCACGTTTGAATCTCACACGCGTTACACGCTTTCTTTGGCAACCGTTGTTTGGCTCCATCAGCGGACACATTTACCGGTCATCGTTGATCCAAGCCACGGAACAGGACATACCGCACTCGTTCCTCAAATGTCGGCGGCAGCCATAGCAGCAGGGGCCGATGGACTTATCATCGAGGTCCATCCGCAGCCCGAAGTTGCTTTGAGCGATGGGTATCAATCACTGACCTTCGAGCAATTCGCTGACACCATGCAATTGTGCCGTAAAATCGCTCACGCACTTGGACGCCATTTGGGCTCTCTCGCGTTGCCGACGACAAATCAGTTGGTAGAAGCGAGTTATTGAACCTGCCTGTTCGAAAAGCTGGACGACATATTGCGGGTGGTTTCTGTGCTGACTCCCCCTTCCTTCACGGCTTTGGTATATTGAAGACCAAACTTGCCAGTGAATCAACTGATGAACTGACGATCCAATAGAGTCCAGCGATTGCCTTAGCCAGGAAAGGGTGAGACTATGGCTCTGGAAAAGTTTGAGCTGCTGCCAGAGGTCCGGGAGTTCCTTGGCAAGAAGCGGTTTGGAGCAGTCATTGCTGGACGGGAAGTTTTCGCGTCCAACAAGGAAACGTTTGTCACACGGGATCCGGGAACAGGTGAGGTGTTGGCCGAGGTTGCCAACATGCAACCTGACGATGTTGACCAAGCTGTTCAGGCCGCTGCTAGGGCGTTTCGTGAGACCAATTGGGCAAAGATGACGGCGCACGAGCGGGGAGCCATTCTCTTGCGATGGGTGGAGCTCGTCGAGAAGAGCAAGCGAATCATTGCTCAAATCGAAGCCCTGGATTGTGGCAAGATATACCGACAGGCCGAGGGCGATGTTCAGAACTTCATCGACACGATGCGGTACTTTATCGAGATGTCGCTTCACATCGAAAGACGCTCGGTGTTGGCCGTTCCGCACTATGAAGCTTATTCCTACCGCGCTCCCTGGGGTCCATGCGGTTTCATTTTTCCCTGGAACTTTCCGATTCTCCTGGTAGGGTGGGGAATCGCTCCCGCCTTGGCTGCTGGAAACACCGTTGTTATCAAACCGGCCGAAGATACGCCTCTGTCCACACTGTTTGTCGCTCATCTGGCAAAGGAAGCCGGTATTCCGGATGGTGTGGTCAACGTCGTGCCAGGTTTGGGTGAAGTCACGGGAGCAGCTCTTGCGCGGCATCCGGGCCTGAGGAGGATGTCATTCACTGGCTCGCCGGAGGTGGGACGGCTGGTGGGTGAGGCATGCGCGCGAAACCTGGTGCCTGTCAAACTAGAGCTGGGGGGAAAAGGGGCTGCCGTCGTGTTTGATGATGTGGATGTTAAAGCCACGGCTGAAAAACTCGTGCAGGCAGTGACATTCCATTGCGGGCAGGTTTGCTGCACGGCGACTCGATGGATTGTCCAGAAGACGATTTACGACCAATTCGTTTCTGAGGCCGTGCGATTGTTGCAATCGCTTCGCGTCGGGCACGAGCTTGAACCTCGAATTCAGATGGGACCGGTCGTCAACGAAAAGCAGAAGAAACGAATCCTTTCTTATATCGAGCGAGGAAAGGCCGAGGGCGCCGAGGTCATCCTGGAGGGTGGAGAATTAACATTGCCTGAATATGGGGGATTTTTTGTCAAGCCGGCACTTCTGGCAGGGTCTTTGAAGAACGTGGCCGCTCAGGAAGAGATCTTTGGGCCGGTTGCCTATCTCACGGCTTTTGAGGACGAGGCCGATGCGATCGCGAAGGCCAATGATACCGATTACGGCTTGGCGAACAGCGTGTGGACATCAGATTTGCAGCGGGCACGTCGGGTAGCCGAGGCGATGGAGGCCGCCAATAGTTGGATCAATGCGCATAATCTTTTCCCCCACGGGGTGCCATACGCTGGTATTAAGAAAAGCGGTCTGGGAGGGGGGGTGCTCTCGGAGCAGACATACTTTGATTATCTTCGCAGCACATCAGTGGTTCGGCCCCTGCCTTAATTGTGTGACCCACGCCACGTCGTGGTTTCCAAGGCTTGTTAAAATGCGACGGGTAATTAAACTAGAGAATGGCCCAATTTAATGGCGCTCGGCATGTTGTGCTGGGAAACGATGCTGCGAAAAGCCTGTGCCACAGTCGGGTGTTGGTGTTCGGGAGTGTGCTGGTTTTGGTTGGGGGAGAACTTAGCGAAACGAGAAGGCAAATGCCGTTGCATTGGCAGGGCGACGGCGTGATACTATAGTGTTTCATATTTCGCCGCGGTTTGCGGTCCGGGAGGAAGGTCGCTATTAGTCGCGTCAGGATCTCCTATGTCGGGACAAGAAACCACGTAGGTTGATTGGTTTGGATATGGGATTCGCCCCAGAGAGAGGCAGAGAAAGTTTTGACGTTCAGAGAAGCCACCTTTCTTTTTTGTTTTGGAGTAGCACGCAGCAGGGTGTGGCACCTTGAGGATTGACATCAATGGGTAAAGGCCTCTGCATCTTCGGTATGATTGGTGCGGGACTTCTCCTGCTCGTTTTTGGACTTGATTTGGCCGCGGGATTGCCGTTCGGGCGGGTAAGCTTGATCATGGACATTGGTTTCATTTTGGCGGCTATCGGTCTTTTTGCGGCGAGTTTGATGACCTTTCGAGAGATTCCCTAGATTATAAGGATTCCTCGCGTCAGTCTTTTTGGCCTCCTGGCGTTTGGCGCAAAATCTTATCTGATTTCATCACTCAGGATGGCAGAGACAATCCCTGCCATTGTGTATTCTCGCGCTTCGACGGCCGGAGGGAATCCAAGCTCATTGAGAGTTGCGGTCGTGACGGGACTTATGCTCGCCAATCGCGTTCTTCTTAGACGGTCCCCAAACAAACGAACCAATGAATGAGCAATTCCTGAGCTTGTGACGGTTGTCCAATCAATGCAGCCCTCCTCCATTTGCTGGACCACGAGCGGATCGGCCAACGGAACATCGACACTCTGATAGGCCACTACCTGATGGACCCGCCAACCAGCAGAGCTGAGCATTTCGGGCAAGACCTGCCTGCCACGACTCGCACGAATGAGAAGAATCTTGCCCCGTTCAGTCAGCTGGTTCAATGCTTCGGCGAGGGATTCAGCCCGGTACTCACGGGGAACAAGATCGGGCTTAATGCAGCAATCCTTGAGTGCGGCAGCGGTTCCCGGGCCGATCGCAGCAACCTTGGTGGAGCAAAACGCCCGAACATCTTTTCCGACCTCCCAAAGTCGCTTGACGAAGAATCGGACACCATTGGCACTGGAGAATACAATGAACGTGAATTGTTCCAGGTTGTTGATGGCGCGATCCACCGCCTCCCATGTTTCAGGAGGCCTGATTTCAATCACCGGATGGCTAATCACGTAGGCTCCCGACGCTTCAAGGAGTCTCTGTAAATCCGTCGCCTGATCTTCGGGCCGGGTGACCAAAATGCGCTTTCCAAATAATGGTTGCGAAGCAAACCACGACCTGACAGGGGTTAACGAGGCAACTTCTCCCACCACGATAACGGCTGGCGGTTTGATTTCCTGTGAATGAATCGTTTCCCCAAGCTCACCCAGAGTTGTTCGCCAGACCTGCTGTTCAGGCCAACCACACCGTCGGACGATTGCTACTGGTGTGTCTGACGGCTTGCCATTCTGAATCAGTTCTTGACTCCAGATGGGTGCCGATCGGACCCCCATGTAGTACACAATGGTGCCAGGAAACTTTGCCAAAGATTGATAGTCCAGATTGCGCTGGGGTTTATCAGAATGTTCATTTCCCGCGACGAATGCCACTCCTGAAGCAAATTGGGCATGTGTGAGCGGGATCTCGGCCAAGGCCCCCACAGCGATTCCTGCCGTAACCCCGGGGATTACCGTAAAATGAACACCGTTCTCTCGAAGGAAACTCAGTTCCTCTGCAAAACGCCCAAAGATGGTCGGGTCGCCAGCCTTAAGCCGAACGACGCGTTTCCCTGCACGCGCCCTGGTCAACAAAATTGAGTTTATTTCGGAGGGTTCCAAAAAACGTCCACGGCTATGGTGTCCCAGAGAAACTCGTTCGGCAGTTTGCGGTGCCAGTTCCAGAATACGGGGATCCACGAGATAGTCGTAAACGACCACCTCAGCCTGCTCCAAACAACTCCTGGCCCAAACCGTCAACAAACGAGGATCGCCAGGACCTGCCCCAACAATCCAAACATGACCTTGGTTGCCTGCATTTCCCACGTTCATGTGTACGTCTTTACAACAATCAAAATCGTGCTGCATTGGGTGCGAACAGTTTATCCCGAAATATGTGATTTGGTTGGCGGCATAACATCACGATACGCGCCGGGCGGACAAAACAGAAAACACGTACTCGGGATCTCAATGAGAATGTCATTTTGCCATTTCCCGTGTCCGCGTGTTGGAGTTGACAGCGGCTCTGGTTAAAATAATCATGATAGGCAAAAATGGGTTAATGGGTGAGGACTTAATAAACCTTGCCCGTAAAGCGATGTTGGTGGGTCTTTAACTACTTGTCGAGGCCGAAATGGCATCCGAAACCCCTGCGCAAACGGCTGGCAATGTACCGCCCGAACCGAGTCCGGCGAAGCGAAAACGTTTGAAGGAATGCTTCGAGTACGGAAACCGCATTGCCGCTCAGGAAAACTTTGATTACGCGGCCGACGTTTACACTGAATGTGTCGTCGGGGAACCCGGAAACGCTTTGTACGTTCAGGCCTTCTTAACAAATCTTAAGAAGAAGTACAACAATAACAAGCGCGGAAAAGGGCTGGGGTTCCTTAAATTAGCGCCGCTGAAAGCAGCCCTTAGGAAGGCCATTCATTCCAAAGACTGGGTGAATGTTTTTAAGACCGGTGCGGAAGCCCTGAAAGTCAATCCCTGGGATACAGGTGTCTTGACTGCTTTGTCGGAAGCCTGCGATCAGTGTGGCTTTCACGAGGCCCAGCTTGTCTATCTCAAAATGGCGCTCGATGCCAATCCCAAAGATGTCGAAATGTGTCGTCGCTGTGCGAAAACGCTCGCCGAATTGGGACTGTATGACCAAGCCATTGCGATGTGGCACAAGGTCGAGCAGTTGCGGCCGAATGACCCAGAAGCATCAAAGGCGGTGGCCGATCTGGCTGTCCGGAAGACGATCGAAGTGGGTGGATACAATGAGAGCGGAGAATCTCGACGGCGAATTGAAGCAGCCGGGGGTGCAGTGAGTGCTTCGGAAGCCCTCAGCCGGAAGGATCGGCTGGAGATGGAGATTAAACGCCAGCCGAATAACCTCACGTTGTACGTCGAGTTGGCTGAACTCTATGTCCGCGAGGACGATTACGCCAAGGCCGAGCAATTGATGGCTAAGGCGTACGAGGTTACGAAGGACGTCAGCGCCAAGGAGAAGTTGGAAGATATTCAACTTCGCCGTTTGCGACAGGAACTTGCGGACGCCGAGAAGCAATATCGCAGCTCACCGAACGACAAGGCGAAGGCCCAGTTTGTTGCGGCCCAAAAGGCCCTTTGGGCGAAGGAACTGGAAGTTTATCGCGATCGCGTGGAGCGATTCCCTAACAATCTGGGATTTCGCTTTGAACTGGGCGTCCGGTATCAATTGAACGAGATGTACGAGGAAGCGATCAAACAGTATCAGCAAGCACAAAGTGACCCCCGAAGAAAAGGAATTTGCTTGCTCAACCTGGGTCAGTGCTTCGAGAAAATCGGCCAACATCGGTTAGCCATCAAGCATTTCGAGGATGCAATTCAGGAGATTTCCGACCGCGATGCCGACAACAAGAAGCGTGCCCTCTACGCGGCGGCGGTGCTGGCATATCGTTTGAAAGACTACCGACGAGCGGAACAGCACGCCAGCGCCCTGGCGGCGATGGACTACTCTTATCGAAATGTCGGGGAATTCCTCGACCGAATTGCCAAACGGCTTGAGGCTGAAAAAGCGGGGAGCGCAGAGGAGGCCATTGAGGTCGAGCTTCCCCCTGGACAAGATGAAGATTAGTCTCGATAATAGCGTTTTTCTGGTGTCGAGAAAAGCTTCGTCTTGTTCGACGGGCGCAGGTAATTTGTTCCCAAAACGGGTCTAACGGTACGGTTCGCTTATGCCAAACACCAAAAGTGCAAAAAAGCGGTTGCGTCAGAACATTAAGAGACGCCTGCACAATCGGTCGATCAAGCGGTCGCTCCGAACTCAGTGCCGCAAGGTTCGGGAAGTTGCGGCTGCGGGTGATTTTGCGAAAGCCGAGGAAGAATTTCGCAAGGCGTGTCGGTTGCTTGATCGGGCTGCAGCTAAACGAGTCATTCATCCAAATGCTGCTGCTCGAACTAAATCGAGGCTCTCGGCCCGGATTGGAAAATCTCGGCAATCCACGCCGGCAGCGGGAACTTCAGCAGGCGGCTAAATGGTGTGTATTGTTTGAACCGAGGGATATATTAAACCGGCATTAGCCGGTTTTTGTTTTTTTGGTGGGTTCGTTTCCGCTTGGCAAATGGGCAAATGCCCTACTGTTAGCTATGGTATGTCGATAAAATGGGGTTTTTGGTTTTAGGAATTCCTGAAACGTTGGCCAGTCTGCCGATCTCTGAACTCGAATAAGTTGATTGACATATTTCTGATGAGATGCCTGAGATGTTCCGGCATTTCGATTTGTGATACCAGAAACTCATCCGAGATTTGATTTGGATAAGCCCCTTGTAGGAATCGGACGATGAGAAAAGAGCGACGACAAGAACTGAAAGAAAATGAGTTGGCAGAGATTCTGGGACGGTGGATGGCGCGGATTGCCCCACACTCCCAAAAGATTTTGATCGCGGTACTTGCAGTCCTGATCGTCTATCTGGGCTGGAGCATTTGGACGCGATGGGCCAATGCGGTGGAAAATGAGGCGTGGGAATTACTTCACGCTGCTATGGAAAAGGGAGCCGCTGCCGACTACGAAACGGTGGCCGAAAGATTTCCGCGAACTGAGGCAGCTTATTGGGCGCAACTCCTGGCTGCTGATACTCATTTGCAGATCGGTTGTCGTGAGATCCTTGTGAATAAGGCCGACGGTGCACAGGAACTCCGTAAGGCCCTGGATGGCTATCTTGCGCTCCGCGCCGTTAGCGTTTCGCCGTTTTTCCAGCAACGGGTGCTGTGGGGATTGGGACGCGCCTATGAATCGCTTTCTGGGACGAGGGAAGGCCAGGGTGAATTAGACCGTGCGATCAGTGCCTATCGGGAATTGGTCGAGCGCTGGCCAGACGGTGCGTTCAGTAGTATCGCCAAGAGACGGCTCGCCACACTGGAAAAATCGGAAACACGGGAGTTTTACGATGCCTTGGCCGCGTACGAACCAGCGAAGCCAGGCACGCAGGCCCCACCAGGTCAAATTGAGTTTGGCCCAGATAGCATGCCGACTCCGCCAGCACAACCAGCAAGTAGCGAGAATGCGGGACCACCGCCAGCGTCGAATACATCACCGAGTGACCAATCTGGTCAGGCTCAAAGTGAAACACCAGGGGCGGACGCAGCTACCCCAATGCCTGCAACTGGCGGCAATCTCCCTCCACCGGAAAGCAAGCCCGACGCAGGTTCCCAAACAGGCTCGCAGCCGTCAACAACGGATGCTAACCAGGGAGAGAACAAGCCCACCGGAGAAGCAAAGCAATAAGGTTCTCACAAGGTTCGGATGACGTCTCGGGGGGGAGAGAGTTCGCCGATTTCGTGGCATCACGACACGAAATGCGAGCTTCCTTCAAAGATACTAACGGCCTGTTGGGATTTGGCCATTCGGGCAAGGCTTCAGGTTTTGCACGCGAATGACAGACCATCGTGGTTTGGGCAAGGAACCCATCGAATTAACAGTCACGCCCCACGAGGCTGACTGGCGACTGGATGCTTTTCTTGTTTATCATTTCCCGGCATACAGCCGAAGCCTGTTGAGGCAGGTGATTACCGCGGGTGGAGTCACTGTCGATGACAAGGGTGCTAAACCGGCCTATAGGCTTAAGACCGGCCAGAAGGTGGTCGTGAGACTGCCGGAACTTCCTAGGCAGTGTCCTAAGCCAGAAAACATCCCTGTCGATGTGATTTACGAGGATGATTGGTTAGCTGTCATCAACAAGCCACCAGGAATGGTCGTCCATCCCGCCCGGGGTCACTGGTCAGGCACATTGGCAAGCGCCATCCAGTATTTGTATGGGGGGAAACTGAGTACTTTAGGTGGGCCAAATCGACCAGGGATTGTCCATCGTTTGGATGCCGATACGAGTGGCGCAATTATCATTGCGAAGCATGACCTCGCTCACGGCAAACTCGCCGCTCAATTCGCGGATCGAACCGTAGAGAAGACGTATCTGGCAATTGTCTCGGGATCTCCGGACCGGGACACCGATTGGATCGATCAGCCCATCGGTCTGCACCCACGGCAGCGCGAGAAGATGGCGATTCGGCGACATGACCCTGAGGCGCGTCAGGCGCAGACACTTTATCGAGTTGTGGAAAGATTTCGGAGTTTCGCTCTCATTTCTGCCCACCCGAAGACGGGAAGGACCCATCAGATTCGTGTGCACTTGGCCCACGTCGGCTGTCCGGTGTTGTGTGACCGCTATTATGGCGGGCGGGCAGTTCTGACTCGGGGCGAGATTCGGGGCGATCCCGCGGATGAGACGGTTATCCTTTCCCGACAAGCCCTTCACGCATGGAGAATCGGCTTCACTCACCCGGGTACCAATCAGCGACTCGAGATAGAAGCTTCTCTGCCTAATGATATGCAAACTGTTCTTGACGAGTTACGGCAGTATCGCAAGTTGACGTGACTCAGCGAGACGTGTTGCCTCTCAATAGGTCCTCCTTGGACAACTCCATAAGAAGATCGGATCGCCTGACATCTCGAAACATTTCGAAACGATAGGGGCAATTCATGAATTGCCCCTACCAGGTAATCAGGCCAATTCGATTGTCATGTGAATCCGAATCATTGAAAGCGCGGGCTGGAACTGGTCTTGATCAAAACCAGATCGCCACTACCCCTTGGTATCCGGGACGCTCCGATGCCGTTGTGGATCAAGCCCGTCAGAACTTCTTCCCAAAGGTTCCCCTATGATTCCGGAAATCAAGTCGCGAAATCCCCAGCCGGTGGGATGGCCAATGAACTCCCCAGCTTCAAACCCCACCGTTTGACCAATTGATCGGTTGTACACCTTAATCCGTTCAAGCATCTCGGGACGGTGACCAAATTGTGATTTGTAACAACCGATGGCTTCCAGCTTGGTGGCCAAAGACTTGCTAATATCAACCACGATCGCGTGTGGTGCAGGAAAGACCGGAAAACGCAGGGCAAGATAATAGTGCAAGAAAACGGTGGCACTGTGCGGTGGGAGATTGCCGAAGAATTCGTTCCATTTCGAAAGACGCGAGTAGAACACCGCAGCCTCCGTGATGCGGGCAGCTTGCTCGTGATCAGGCGATGCCGTAGGTGTCTTACCACCCAGTCCGAGCACGATTTGTGGGCGGTAAACGCGGATTTGCTGGGCCAAGGCCAAACGGGATTCAAAGCTATCGAAAAGTCGCCGATTGGGTAAGTCGAGAGTTATCCGAACGCTAACCCCAAGCCTCTTGGCGGCCTCGATTGCCTCCTCCAATCGCTGATCCGGATGCGGGCATTCGGGCGTCGGTTCCCCATCAGTGAGGTCCACAATACCCACACAAAAAACCTTGCCTGACCAGGCTGTGGACAAAACCACCGCACCCAATTTCCACATCATCGGGATGTGCCCCCACAACAAGAATGTCCAACGACTCTTTCTCGAATTCTCTTTCATCCCAAACGCGACGGACCGCGTACATTTGCACCTCGTCAAGGCCACAGTTATCAATACCTTAATAGGAGCAATCGGACAAGGAACAGCTAACAGTCATTGTATCGGTTTCGCTAAGAGCTCTTCCAAGAAGCGATCAAACCTTGGATGTGTTCTCGCGCACCTTCATGGCAGAAACCACAAAGGTTGGGTTCAGTGATTGAAATCGCACACGGTCAAACTGATAAAAACCGCGAGCAAGGTTAACCATAAGAACGTTGAGACGATTTGTTCGTTGACGCAAGAACGAATGAACATCAACAACGTTTTCGAGACTTCCCATCGTCACAACGATTCGTCCATGTATTCGCAACCGGCCGTAGGCCGCTTCGCACAGTCCAACCACTTGACGGCCGCTTCCACCGATGAAGACGCAGTCCGGGTCGGGAAGTCCCTCCCAGGCTTCAGGGGCGCGTCCCAGAACCGGTGTCAGATTGGTAACACCAAAGCGACGTGCATTCTCCTGGATCAATTTCACGTCATCAGGGTCCATTTCGATCGCATAGACATGTCCATCCCGGGCAAGCTGGGCTGCTTCGACGCTGACTGCCCCGCTTCCAGCTCCCACGTCCCAAACGACGCTGGAGGGTCCAACATCCAGCTCAGCCAAGACGATGGAGCGGATTTCGCGCGGCGTCAAAAGCCCACGCTTGGGCTTTGACTGGAGAAAGGCCTCGTCCGGGTTGCCAAAAACCCGTTTTCCAAACAGACTCAAAGGACGATCGGGGACATCCGGTTTTCTGACCAGGATCAAAACATTCAGCGGCGAATACGTGTGCTGGGCAATGTCAGACAGTTCTCCAAAAGTCACCCTCTCGTTGGGAGCACCCAAGTTTTCGCAAACATAGGCCATGAAGTAATCCAGCCCCGTTGCAAGCAGCCGCTGTGCGACAACATTGGGGGGGAGTTCATCCGTGGTGAAAAGTCCGACTGTCTCGGCACTTCTGATTTGGTTGAAGAGGTCTTCGAGCGAGAGGTGCGCGAGATTAACGAGTAATGCATCCTCCCAGCTTTCTTTAACCCGGGCAAATGCCATCTGCATGATGCTGACATGCGGGACGACTTCAAAATACTCCTTGCCGATTTTGTCCCAAAGATAACGTGCGATTCCGTAAAACAGCGGATCACCGAGGGCTAAAATCACGATCCGTTTATCTCGGTTCTCTGCAATGGTCTTAACAACCTCCTCCAGGTTGGACGAAACGGCAACGTGCCGTCCGGAAATCTCACCGATGAGGTCCAGACAGTGTTGCTCGCCAACCACCAGGTCCGCAGATTCAATGAGACGGCGGGCATAATCTGTCAAACCAGCGAAGCCGTCTTCTCCAATTCCGACGACAAAAATCTTGTGGGAACTGTTGGCCATTGCGAATGAACACTCCCGTTTTGATTGCACGAACTGTCGTAACCCACCGCGCGATTATCGTAAAGCCTATCCCAAAGCGACATGTAGGAAAAGATGGAGCCAATGTCGGAAACGGTGTCCGTTCTTGGAATAAAACGGACAAAGATCTCTTTCACTGTGTCAGGCCAAAGTTCAGCCACCGATCGACACAGACGACCGGGAAACGACGAGACATTGGCGAAAAGAAAACACACACCTGGCAGGCTTTGTCGCTGGACTCGCTAACTCAGAGAAAGTTCCAGGGGAACAACCTATAAAAAAAGCCCGGATCGCACAACGGCCGGGCATTTGCCAGAGAGCGGGAGACGGGATTCGAACCCGCGACCCCCAGCTTGGGAAGCTAGCGCTCTACCCCTGAGCTACTCCCGCAATTCTCAAGCGACACACTGTTTTTAGTGTATGGTCCGGCCAATTTCGTGTCAATGCCCAGTCGTCTGGAGTCTCTCGATGCTGCAAACCCGTGCGCATCCGAATTGCAGGCGAAGAATTGCAATATGCGAAGGTCGTTTGGGAACGCCGCATCAAAAAGTGGTAATCCTCTCTTAGCTTCAGAGCGTTATCCGGGGAGGAGTGACTTGTCCCGTTTCCAGCGGCTGGGTTTCGCAAGGACTCCCGCACACGATTTCGTTAACGACACACAATAGGACCGGAATAGCTCGCGCGCATCTTGCTGGCGAGACCGATCTATGCTGTCGAAAATGGGAAGAAGAACAAATCATGCTTGTGTTGTCAAGACGGTTTCTGCTCGCTACCTCGGCAAGTTGTCGCGAAATGAAAAATCTTGGAATTGTTCTCTTGTTTCATTCGCGGTGAGTTTATTAGGATGAGGTTGTTGGGGATTTGGGCTCGACATTGAAAACGTATGCTTGATTCACAGTCCCGCACCACGGGGAGAGCAAGCTATGATCCGCTACATCTGCGATCTGTGTCGGCGAGAGATCGATCCTGCCCGCGAAGTGTGTTATCACGTGCAAATCCAGGTCTCCGCTGCCTTCGAGCCTGTCACGGAGGACGAGGCGGACGATCGCGATCATCTGGAAGAGATCCATGATCTTTTGGAAAGCCTCAATCAAATGGGCGATGAGGCTTACGAGTCGGCACATGAGACATTGCGTTTCGATTTATGCTCTCAGTGCCGCCGGCGATTTCTCCGCAATCCATTAGGGCGGGACGCCGGAAAGCTTTTGGGCTTCAGCAAGAACTGACGATCTCTTAGCAGGGGCGAAATGGTCTTCCGTATGATATGAGGGGCGACGCTAAGCTCCTGCCGAGTCTTCGGGGTTGCAGTGGGGACGTACATCCCGCGAGGAGCTTTATGGCCTATCGGCGAAGTCCCTTTCGTTTCGGCCCGCTATTTGGTCCGCGATCTCGGCGCACACGTTCGTCAAGGCCGCGTTATCCGCGGGCACGTTCCATCAGCGTGATCTGGTTGCTCATCGTCATCGTTCTGCTTCTCTACCGTGGTGGTATCCGAACGAACCCGCATGGTGACAAAACAGGCAATCTCTTGCCCGAGGGTACCTGCGTGGTGGAACGAGTTGTGGACGGCGATACGCTTCGACTCACAAACGGAGAAACAGTTCGTCTCATCGGCGTCGATACGCCAGAAACGGTGAAACCCAATGCACCTGTTGAGCGATTTGGACACGAAGCCACCAACTTCACAAAAGACTTCTTGCAAAGAAGTTCCTTTCAGGTCCGTTTGACTTTCGATTCTGATCGCCGTGATAAGTACGGACGGCTGCTGGCTTATGTTTGGGTCGGTGATCAACTCCTGAACGAGGAACTGGTTCTTGCCGGACTGGCACGGGTCGAGACCCAATATTCCTATTCCCGGGCTATGAAAGAGCGTTTCCTGCGAGCCGAGGACCAAGCTAAGATTCAGCGACGAGGAATCTGGGCATTGTCGGAATCAGGCTTGTAAGCACCTGTTAACTCAGACCAAGTGAATTTGGGTGGTCCATGCCAGTGCTCGCGGGAGGCCCTTGTTGAAATCTCCCCACCCATGGCAAATCAGTCACGGTTCACATTGCCCATGTGTTGCTGCTTATCGATCGTATCCGAATTCCGTTGCTCGGCTGTTTTGAGGGGCCAGCACCCGGGGATGGTTCGAGAACAGGGCAAGTTGTGAATCTCGCAATAAGAATTTTATATCATGGCTTTAGAATTGCCCCCGCTTGAATTGCCGTCTCTCTGGTATTACATTTTTGAGATTAGTAATACTAACGCGACCGCTCTCGGTTCACCAAGGTGAAGACGCGAAAGTATGCCGAGGACACACTTGGCAGCAACGTATCGCACTCATTGCGGTGAGCTAGGCGGTCGATGAGCACCCTGGTTCATGCACAAGAAAGGATTGGAACCATGCTGAGAACTCACAGACGTCTTCTTGGTCTTGCAACAATCGTATGGGTCGTGATCAACCTCTCGGGTACGTATGGGGCCTTACCCGATAGCTCTCTCTATCTTGTAGGTGTAGGCCCCGGCGACCCAGATTTGATAACCCTCCGAGCTATTGAGGCCATCAAGAAGGCCGACGTCATCTTCTGTACCGACGGTCTCGAAAAGAAGTTCGCTGAGTATCTCGCGGGAAAGGAGGTTATGACGGGTTATTGGCGATTGTTTGAATACTACGGGCAAGACATCAGTCAGCTTGGAGAACAGGAGCGTGCCAAGGCTGAGCAACTCGCAAGGAAGCGTGACGAATTCATCAGTCGGGTTCGAACAGCCGCAGCGAACAACAAAAGAGTCGTCATCCTGGATAGTGGAGATCCTTTGATCTATGGCCCCTGGGCATGGTGTTTGGAAGAATTTGAGGACCTGAAACCCGTCGTTGTGCCAGGCGTAAGCTCGTTTAACGCCGCAAACGCTGCGTTGCGTCGTGGTGTCACCAACGCCCGCGAAACAAAGTCCGTGATTCTTACAGCCAACGATTGGCCGGGAAAAAAGGACACCATTGAGCGATTGTCGATCCACCAGGCAACGATGGTCATCTTCACCATGCGAGCTGAGTTTGATTATTTCATCAAGCAACTTCGGACTCATTACCCACCCGAGACACCACTCGCAGTCGTGAAGCACGCAGGCTACGGTGAACGCGAGGAGGTCATTCAGGCGACCCTCGGCGATGTGTACGAACGGCTGGATCCAAACACTTTGCCCTTTGAATATCTGATTTATGTGGGGGACTTCCTCACGTTTCGCCATAAGTCGCATTCGCAGAACTCCGCTCCCGCCCACGCGGCTAACAAATAGGTTTCGAACCCAACGAATAGGTTGCGAGGGAAGACTGTTCATAACGGCTCACCATGGTGGGTGAGCCGTTCCCACTTCTTATCGGGATCAAATCGTCTTGTGTACCTGGCGTTGAGGCCGTTTTGAGACAGATGGATTTTCGTCCCCAGTTTGGGGAACTTGTAGGACCGGAACAAGCGCGCTAGATTAGTTCTGTGTGCTGCCTGATCTTTAGCACTGGCCTTATGTAACCGGGAGGTCTTGCCGGTTCTTCAAGCTTTCGTCGTACTCTTTTGCAAGGAGGGACTTGGCTTTGGCAGGGGATGATTCGCGTCGTGCTGTTGAACGGCAGGTTCCTCAGCTTTCAGATTTGGCTGGTCGGGTACCTCCGCACAGTGTTGAGGCTGAAAAGGCCGTGCTGGGAAGCATCCTCCTTGATCCGCGGGTCCTCGACGACGTAGCGACTCAGTTGGTTGCCGATGATTTTTATGTGGATGCTCATCGCAGGATTTATGCCCGGATTCTCGAAATGCATGCCGAGAATCGCACCATTGACCTGATGCTGCTGGTTGAAGAATTGCGGCGACATAGTGAGTTTGAGGCAGTCGGCGGGGCGGCCTACCTGGCAGAAATCGCACAGTCTGTGGCTGTGGCAAGTCACGCCGTTTATTACGCAGAAATCGTCCGCAATCACGCGCTGACACGTTCCCTGATCCATGCGGGAACCGATATTGTCCGGGACGCCTTCGATCTCAGTCTCGAGCCCAGGGAGATTATCAACCGAGCCGAAGAGCGGATCTTCGCTGTTCGTGACCGTCGTTCATCGGGAGACGCCGTCCCGGTCAACGACGTTCTGTTTGAAGCCTTTCAAATGATCGATCGAAGGATGCAGGGCGAGGCCACGGGCGTACCAACGGGATTTACCGATCTCGACAAACTGACGGGCGGACTCCACGACTCGGAACTCATCATCCTGGCCGCTCGACCAAGTATGGGGAAAACGGCTTTGGCAACCAACATTGCCGAACACGTATCCGTTGATTCTGGTCTGACCACGCTTTTTGTCAGCCTGGAAATGTCGCGTCTTGAGCTTGTCCAGCGGATGCTTTGTTCCCGAGGAAAGATCAACGGCCACAAGTTTCGAAGCGGTTTTCTCTCCGCCGAGGATCGTGAAAAACTGGTGAGAGCCGCAGGGGAACTCAGCCACGGTCAACTGCTGATCGATGATTCTCCCAGTAAAACCGTCACAGAGATTGCGGCAGTGGCACGACGTTTGAAGCGACGTTCGGGGCTCAGACTGATCGTGATTGACTACCTGCAATTGATTGATCCCGACAATCCCAAGGATCCACGACAGGAGCAGGTGGCAAAAATCACGCGGCGACTGAAGACGCTTGCTCGTGAATTGAAGATTCCCATCCTTTGCCTTGCTCAGTTGAATCGACAGACGGAAGTGGCAAAGGACAATAGACCACGATTGAGTCATCTTCGGGAATCAGGAGCCATCGAACAGGATGCCGACGTGGTCATGTTTGTCCATCGGGAAGAGTATTACCACACGAGGGAGGAAGCCCAGGCCCAGGGGCTTTGCGGTCTCGCAGAGATCATCATCGCCAAGCAGCGAAATGGCCCTATCGGCGATGTCAAATTGACGTGGCGAGAGGAGTTCACACGTTTCGAGAACTCAACCGGTGCGGAATACGCTGAAGTGCCTTATGCACCTTATGAGGATTCGCCATTTTGACGATCGAATACTGCATGCCGTGTTCATCGCCACGTTGCATGGATCAATCGTCGATTTCCTCCGGAAAGCTTAGAGAACAAGACGACTCAGCCGCTGACCGATTGGTGCAACCACGCCAAATACGCTGGCATGCCCTCGCAGATTGGCACGGCCACAATTTCCGGTACTTCGTACGAGTGGTGGCTCTTGACGAAATCCTGCAGCTTTTCAAAGGCCTTTTCGGTGGTTTTGATCAGACACAGCCACTCGTCGGCCGATTCAATTTCACCTTGCCAGCGATAGACACTCTTTATCGGACCGACGACTTGCACACAGGCTGCAAGGTGATTTAGGACAAGACCCTGGGCAACACTTTCAGCACTTTCACGAGTTGGAAATGTTACAAACACCTGGAGAGCCTGATCGTTCATAACGTGTTCCCTATCGTTTGGCACTTTCTGCGGGTTCGCCCTTCATGCCATTGCGAGCGTTGACGACGGCGTCTGATAGTCTCCAAGGCTGCACTGAATCAATTCGCTAGAGCACTGTTCGCGAATTGACCTTAAGGGGTTCTCGACCGATCTCTGTGTTGAAAGGACTCAATTTGTCGGGGCCGATGGGGGCGGCGAAGCGGCTCCAGAAGATGGCGCTTGTCCCTTTGATTGCCGCGCCAACTCGAGCGCGGAAGGCTTGTATTGCATGTCGGGGGAAATCTGTTCCGAACCCGAAGTATTCCCTGGCGTCGTATCACCACCCCTTGGGGGATCTACAACTCGCAGAAAATCGAGATCAATATCGTACCACCCGCGGTCACTACCGCTGTCAAACTGAACAAGTGCCCGCCCATTGCAGTTGACTGTCTTTACGTGCCCCATCTTCCCTTTAAATCGCTGCAATTCCGGTCGATCCCCCTCGACGACGACCAATTGATTCTCGTATTCAAACCTTAGACTTCGAAGACGGTCAAAGTCCATGCCTTGCATCCTCCGCGGCCCGTCTGACATGATCGAGATCAGGCAGGATACCTAGGTTGAATCAGCATAGTATTGAGAGCATCGCTTCCCACGCCTTGATCTCGAAGAATGGCGATGCGAGCACGCAGCGACTAATTCTTGCTGACACCAGCGGCCTTCAAACGCGCGGTGTCCTCGGCAACTTTCCAACGGAGATACGCATCCAAAAAGCCCTGAATCTCGCCGTCCATGACGGACTGAAAACTGGTTTCCGTGTATCCCGTCCGGGCATCCTTAATTCGCTGTTCAGGGTGCTGGAAATAGCTACGTATTTGTGAACCAAATCCGACTTTTGGTGCGGCTTCGTACTTAGCGGCCAATTCGGCCTCGCGTTTTTCTTCCTCCAGTCGGGCGAGTTTCGCACGGAGCATTTTCATGGCCATCGCCCGATTCTGGTGTTGGCTCCGTTCGCTCTGACAAGCGACCACGATTCCTGTGGGGAGGTGCGTCAGACGGACAGCGCTCGAGGTCTTATTGACATGCTGTCCCCCCGGACCGCTCGACCGAAACACATCCTCGCGAATGTCCTCCTCGCGAATTTCGATCTCAGCGTCGTTCTTGACCTCCGGTGACACGTCCACCGCTGCAAAGCTCGTTTGCCGCTTGCCTTCCGCATTGAAGGGGCTTATCCGAATCAGCCGATGAATCCCGGTTTCTCCTTTGAGATACCCATAAGCCATCGGGCCGCGGATGGCGATCGTTGCGCTATTGATACCGGCCACGTCGTTATCAATGCGATCTAACAGCTCAACCTCATAGTCATGAGCCTCTGCCCAGTTGATATACATTCTCAAAAGCATTTCCGCCCAATCATGGGCATCAGTGCCGCCATCACGGGCGTTAATACTCACGATCGCATTACAATTATCGTGCGGTCCGTTTAACAGCGCTTTGATTTCAAGATCCTCAACCAATTTCTCCAGTTTATCCAAAGCGTCAGGAACACTTTCCGCCAGGGAGGGGTCTTCCTCAGACAACTCGATCATCGCATCGATATCTTCTAGCTGCCGAAGTGCCTCCTCAAGCGGCCTCAGTACCGCGCGGAGCGATTTCAGCTCGGCAACGACCTCCTGAGACTTATCTGTCGCCCCCCAAAAACTGGGTTGGGTCATGACCTGTTCGATTTCCGCTTCCCGAGCCTTTCGCTTGGCGTAGTCAAAGAGAGTCCCTTAACTGCGTAAGGCGTTCACGAATCGATTCCGCTCGGTTGAGGATTTCCCGCTCCATATTCAATCATCTCCTTGGAAACGAACTGCTCTCAGTCTTTCGCGTTGCCTTGTCACCTGGACTTCCAACTGTGCCCTTCCCAATATTTTATCGGAAACCATCCAGCTCCTCCCAGCCCTAGCGTTTTGTGTTAAGGCAATGGTTGAGTCGATGGCAGGTTAAAACCGAGCCTTAATAGTTCGGGAAAGACCCGGTTCCGTATCATACCCAGGACCGTCGAAGTGCCGTACAATCATAAGACAGCCCTAAGTCCGCAGCCGACCTTTTTTCTTGACTTGCAGGTTTAAACCCGTTGTTGTTTTTCGCGAATGATTGATACCGATCTTTACGACTACGAACTGCCCAAACACCTGATTGCTCAGAGTCCCCTTCCCAATCGTGCTGATGCACGGCTCATGGTGGTGGATCGTGCAACCGGCGAGATTCAACATTGGCACGTGCGGGATTTGCCTGACCTTCTTCGTCGAGGAGATGTGGTGGTCTTAAATAACACCAAGGTGGTACCGGCCAGACTGGTCGGTTACCGCACCGCAACGGGAGGACGCTGGGAGGGGTTGTTCGTTGAGGCAGATGCCAGCGGCGTCTGGCACGTCATCGGAAAAACCCGGGGTAAGCTACAGCCGGGGGAGACCATCACATTACTGGATCAGAAAGGTCACGATGATATTCGCCTTTTTGTGATCGGTCGCATCGCTGAAGGTGGTTGGCTGGTCAGTCCGGATACGGCGGACGACACTTGGGAAGTCCTCAATCGTGTAGGACGTGTGCCGCTCCCGCCGTACATTCGGGGTGGTCAGATGATTGAAGAAGACCGCAACCGATACCAGACTGTTTACGCCGAGGTTCCAGGCTCGGTGGCGGCGCCGACCGCTGGGCTTCATTTTACGGAAGGACTTCTTCGCAAATTGCAGAGTGTGGGGATCGATATCTGCTATGTGACGCTGCATGTCGGTCTGGGAACCTTTGTGCCAATAAAGGCTTCTCAAATTGAGGAACATAGGATGCATCCGGAATGGGGAGGTTTGCCGCAAGACGTCGCAGAGCGACTTAACCAAGCCCGTCAGAACGGGGGAAGAATCGTCGCCGTGGGAACAACAGTGACGCGGCTCTTGGAGACGGCAGCCCTGGATGGAGAATTGCGGGCTTTTTCTGGGCGGACCGAGCTTTTCATTCGACCGCCGTATCGGTTTCGCGCCGTCGATGTCCTCATGACGAATTTTCACCTGCCTCGTACAACACTCCTGGTCCTAGTGAGAACTTTTGGCGGCGACCAACTTATCAAGCGCGCCTATGAAGAGGCTATTCGCGAGGGATACCGGTTTTACAGCTATGGAGACGCTATGCTGATCTTTTAGATCGGCAGTTTTTTCGCATGACCATTGGCAGATGCATAACTGATTAATCCGAACGTTCAGAAGGAAACAGAGCTTATGGTTTCGCAGGTCGATCGAGAAAAGGTTCTCGTGATTCCCACGTCTTTACTTCGCCAAATCGGTTATTTTCAAGGGTTCATTTCGGACGTGTCTCATTACGTTTGTCACCTTTTCGATCCATCCCATACGTCTTTTCGCCCAAGGGCGGAAGTCGAACCCAATCCCGAGTTTAAGCAATTGATTCCCTATGTGCTCATTTGCTGTGACATCAAAAACACATGGCATGTGTTCTCCTACACACGGGGAATAGGGCAGGGCGAATCCCGGCTTCACCGGAAGCGCAGCATTGGCATCGGGGGACATGTCTCTGAGCAGGATGCTGGAGACAAAACAAATCCCATCACGCAGGCTATCATGCGGGAATTGAATGAAGAAGTTGCCATCAACGCACCCTATCAGATGGAATGTGTCGGGTTGATTAATGACGACACAACAGACGTTGGACGTGTGCATTTAGGAATTGTCTATCGGTGCGTAGTCTCCGAGCCGGCAGTAATGCCACGGGAAAAGGAAATCGTCAGTCATGGTTTTCTCCCACTACAGGAACTGGCAACCCGTTGGGACGAGTTCGAGACCTGGTCTCAAATCGCACTGGAGGGTGTTTTTGGGGTAAAACCATCTCCTTCTGTCTGACTTTTTTCATGCAGCATGGTGAGACAACCCATCTACCTAGACAACCACGCCACAACACCCTGCGATCCCCGGGTTTTTGAGGCCATGCGGCCATTTTTCTGCCAAGAATTTGGCAACGCAGCATCGACGCATTCATTTGGCCAGGCTGCCTCCGCTGCCGTTGAGGAGAGCCGTGCGACAATCGCGTCTGCCATCAAATGCGATCCTGATGAGATCATCTTTACCAGTGGTGCCACGGAAAGTAACAATTTGGCCATCCTTGGTGTCGCACGGCGATTGCCGCCGGACGCTCATTTCATAACAACGGCGATTGAGCACACATCCGTGTTGGAACCTTTTCAGAAGCTGAGAAAAGAAGGACGACACGTCACGATCCTCTCTGTAAAACAAAAAGGTGACCCACTCGCGGGTTGCCTGGATGTGGATCAGTTCTTAAAGACCCTTCGTCCAAACACACGCTTTGTTTCCGTTATGGCGGCCAACAATGAAGTTGGTTCAATTCAGCCCATCCTGGAATTGGGCGAAATCTGTCGCAAACATGGAATCTGCTTGCATGTTGACGCCGCACAAGCCCTGGGAAAAATCCCGCTCGACGTTCAACAGTGGGATGTTGATTTGCTCAGTCTTTCCGCACACAAGATTTATGGTCCTAAAGGCGTCGGTGCACTTGTCGTACGAAGGCGCAACCCGCCGATAAAGCTTGAGCCCCTTGTCTTTGGTGGTGGCCACGAACGGGGACTTCGCAGTGGCACCCTGAACGTGCCGGGAATTGTTGGGTTTGCGAAAGCAGTGCAACTTGCTGGAGATCTTCTCCACGAAGAAAGAAGTCGCGTGGGAAGTTTGAGAAACCGGTTATTTCAGCTACTTTGCGACGGGTTGGGCGATGCCGTTCGGCTTAATGGTCCAGCGCTGGATATGACCGATCATCGCTTGCCTGGGAACCTCAATGTGCAGTTTCCTGGGATAGAAGCCGAAACACTCTTATTGCATATCCCCGAACTGGCCATGAGTGCTGGCGCCGCATGCGATGCGTCTGATCCCACGCCGAGCCACGTCCTGCTCGCCCTTGGATTGACTGAGGCCGAGGCACGATGCAGCCTTCGTGTTGGTATTGGACGATTTAATGCCGAAGACGAAATTCGCGAGGCTGCTGAAATCATATGCAGGGCAATTAAGCAACTTCGCTCATCATACCTTGCAGAATGACGATTGGACGCCCCTCGTACTGCAGGCAACAGTTCGACGGCGATAGCCTCGTTCGAGACCGCGTCAGGAGATCAACGCCCGAGAATACTCCAAATCAAGAACACCAGGCTAACAAGAACCGCTGGAATAAGGAGAAACAGGACCAATGGTCCGAGTAATGTTTGCCCGTGGATTCCCTGGTCATATGGCCCTATCCCGCTTGCCGGGGCAGAGAGTTCCTCTGTCCGACGTGAGGCCTGGCTGAGAGATGTGGCATCATTCTCGGTGCTCCATTCAATTAAAGGCTGACTGAAGTTCGGCTTGGTCTCCGGCAGCGCCAAGGACTCCACCGGGAGAGGCCGGGCCACGTAAAGCTTGCGTCGAGTCCGGTAGCTATGGGATCTGACGAAGGATGTTTCGTCGAGGGGATACGGCCCGGGGGCCCATGGTCGTAACCGTTTTACGACTTCGGCGGCTGAGCCGATGCGTTCCCGCGGATCCTTGGCCATCATGTCGGCCATCACGTCAACGAAAGCCGCATCCAGCTCGGGGTTAAGACGACGTGGGTCGAGCGGTCTCAATTCGCAATGGGCGCGGAGCTTATCCCCGGTAGTTCCACCCGGAAAAGGAACCTTGCCAGTCACAGCGTAATACAGCGTACATCCCAGCGAATAAATATCCCAAGCCGGCGTTGGCCTGTGCGGCTCACGAATGTGGTCCGGCGACAAATAATCCACCGTGCCCACAATCCGACCGTACCGGGGATCATTCACCGCCTCCCGCCCGAGGGGGCCAGCCAGTCCCAGGTCCAGCAGTTTGGCGTGACCATCATTGGTCACAAGGATATTTCCCGGTTTGACATCCCGATGAATCAACCCCTGTTCGTGAGCATGCTGTAAGGCCGAGGCAACTTGAGAAATGATAGCCGCAGCCGCATGCATTCGGATTGGCCCCCGCTGACGGATCAGTTTCCGCAGATCGGCGCCGGGAACGTACTCGGTCACCAAGTAAACCACATTCCCATCCAGGCCCGCATCGTAGGCGCGGACAAGATTGGGATGATCCAGACGTGCTTGGGCTCTGATTTCGCGCAGGAAATTCTCGACAGCCTCCGGACTCGACTTATGACGTGGCAGAACCTTCACGGCTACCACTCTTCCCAGAATAGTGTGTTCCCCCTTGAAGACCTGCCCCATGCCACCACGTCCGATGGAATCAACAATCTTATAGGGGCCAAGAGTGAACTTCGTTCGCCCTTCAAGAAGCTGTTTCGCCTGCCACGGGTTAAGATATCCCAGATCGACAAGTTGTTGTGCCAGCCGCTCCTCAATGGGAGCTTCGTCCAATTGTTGGGAGGGTTTCGTACGCAAGACACGCCAGGCTTCGTCCAATTGCTCTTGCGTGACCAAGCCGCTCACCAACGCGCAATGTTCGAATCCAGTCTGCCTGGCACGGCTCATATCATAACGCTCTCAGCTCCTTAGAACGAATGCCCACCACCTCCCTGATTATACCGCAGAAACTGATCCCACGGCCAAGATTCGATGATTGGTCTTCGACTTCGGAATGGTCCTGATTTGGGGAGCCAGTATCCTCAGTCCCTACGTTTCAAGAGGGCAAATCGCCGAAGTTTTGCAAGAGTTTCAATCCAAGCGATTGGCTCTTTTCAGGGTGAAATTGCGTGGCAAATACATTGTCCTGCCGAATCATCGAGCAGAACCTGAAGCCATATTCCGTCGTTCCCGCAATAACCTCAGGATCGGTCGGCACAACGTAGTATGAGTGAACAAAATAGAAGAAGCTCTCATCGGGGATGCCCTGCATCACCGGAGTCGGACATTCCTGGCGAACCTGATTCCAGCCCATGTGGGGGATGGAGTATTCCGAAGACAACTCGAAACGCACCACATCTCCCCTGAGGATTCCCAACCCTTTGTGGACCCCATTCTCATAACTTTTCTCGAAAAGGAGTTGTAACCCAAGGCAAATCCCCAAAAACGGACGCCCTGATTCAATGAATCGCAGAATAGGTTTGATCAAACCCCGACGTTCCAATTCATGAATCGCATCTTCGAAAGCACCCACTCCGGGCACCACGAGACGTTCCGCACTTAGAACATGCTCCGGACGGTCCGTTATTTCTGCGTGCAATCCCAATCGCTCAAATGCTTTCTGGACACTCCGGAGATTGCCCATCCCGTAGTCCACAATCGTTACGCTTTTACGGTCATTGGATGGCTCTGTCATGGTTTGTCACACGTTATTGGCCAACTACAAGTCCGTTGAGTTGAGGTGACCTATCATATCAAGAAAGTGTCGCATGGAAGGACAGCGCTTTTCTTTCACAGGTTCAATACAGGCATGAATCGCTGCCGCCATATCGGGGTGAATCTGTGGGCGAAATCGCCGAATATCGGCAGGCGGCTTCTCGTGCTGAAGCGCCACCAGACCTGTGGTCCCTCGCTCCCAGGGAAGCTCAAACGTTAACATCTCGTACATGCTGACCCCGAATGAAAAGACGTCCAGTCGCTGATCGGTTGGGTAACGGCGGACAAGCTCGGGCGCCATGTAATTGGGAGTTCCACTGCGATTCCCAGGTTGCATAAAAGGGGGAGTTGCCGGCACACTCAGACCAAAGTCTGTCAATTTCAGAATACTGAAATCTCGATTGAACATCAGGTTACGTGGACAAACATCACGGTGGATGAATCCGCCTTCGTGAACGACCGCCAGTGCCTCGGCAACCTGGCGAACATACGTGATAAGCGGTCGCTGGAATAGAAATGGACTCTTTGCCACAAGATGCCCATTCAGTCCGCCGCCTTCCAAATACTCCATCACAACGTACGGTTCATCCCGCGTGGTGAATCCGTATTCGTAGGTCATCACAATGTAAGGATGCACAAACCGCATGGCGATTTCGCCTTCACACGGTTTGTTCAAACCTTTGAAACGTCCTTCATAAACCGCTGTTTTCTTGGGGTCGAGGATTTTCAGACCAACAATCTCACCACGCTCGCGGTCCATCGCAACGTAGAATCGCGACATGGTCCCGGCCACGCCTTCTCTCAAGACTTGAAACCGGGAAGCAATATCCACTTTCTTTTTGGCGGGGCCAATCCGCGATGCGGGACGGGAAAACAGGCGTTGCAATACTTTCAGCACCATGATGAAGAATGTTTAGACTCGTCTGAGGACAGAAATCACTGACCGAGGCCACACTTCGTGAAACACCCTCTTCTGGGTAAGTTTAGACGCAGCCCGCAGGATGTTCAAGAAAAGCCATAATGCAGGGAGATATAATGCCCTCATGACCAAAAGCTGGAATGGTAGGCGAAGAACCCCACGGCCGCTCGGATCATTCGCTCCCAAACACACCGCCAAACGAAGTCTGGGGTCATTTGCCACAGTAGTCGATGATCCTCGCGATCTCTGTCTTCAATTCCGGACGACGCACAATCCGGTCAATAAAGCCGTGCTCGAGGAGAAACTCACTCGTTTGAAACCCTTTTGGCAACTCAATACGAATCGTTGCCATGATCGTTCGCGGCCCGGCAAAACCGATAAGTGCCTTCGGTTCTGCCAGAATCACGTCACCCAATGAGGCGAAACTGGCTGCAACGCCCCCCATGGTGGGATTGGTCAGCACGGAAACGTAGAGACCACCAGAGGCGTGAAACCGTGCCAATGCTGCCGACACTTTTGCCATTTGCATCAGTGAGAAAACCCCCTCCTGCATTCGTGCCCCACCCCCGGATCCCGAGACGATGATCAACGGGAGCTGTTCTTTCTCCGCCCGCTCCACCAGCCTGGTCAGCTTCTCGCCGACAACCGACCCCATACTTCCCATCATGAAGGCTGAATCAGTAACCCCAATGGCCACCCGCCTGGCCCGAATCATTCCAGTCCCGACGACCGCGGCGTCTTTCAGGCCGGTTCGTTCTTTCTCCCGTTTGAGCCGCTCGCGATACGACATCTTGTCCACGAACTCGATCGGATCGCACGACTCCAGATCAGCAAACCATTCTTCGAACGTGCCCTCGTCGAGGAGTTGGTTGAGCCGCTCGTGGGCGGAGACGTACCAATGATAGTCGCACTCAGGACACACACCGAGGAGCTTATCTACATCCTTTCGAAAGACAGTCGCTCCGCACCCGGGACACCTCAGCCACAATCCGGCGGGGACCCCTCGTTTGGGCCTCTTGACGTAATTCTGCCATCCGTTTGCATCGCGCGACGTTTCAGCAGCAGAGGCGAGTGGGTTATCGGCCATAAAAATGATGCCTTTATGTCCAAGGGAAAGGCTTTATGATGTGTATCTCGTTTAGGCAATCGGTTGTTTGCAAAGCTTTCTTAAACAAACCGACAAAGCCCTAAAAGACGCAGTATGCCCAGGTTGCCCCTCTCCTGCAACCCCTTATCATGGTGGTATAGTCCTATACTCCAATGGTAAAAAACCCCGAATTTAATCGCAGGCCTACCAGTCCTCGGCTTAGCGAGTTCCGCACCAACCGCGCGAAAAAAAGGGAGCACAGCAAGAACCTGTGCTCCCCAGTATTGGTCCACGATTACCCCAGAGCGGAAAGACGAAAGATCGCCAACCGGCGGATCAAAGGAGAAACAGCACTGTCGTCAAGACAAAAAGGGGCAACAAAATGCAACCGCTGTAAACCATGTAACCAAAGAAGCTGGGCATTTTGATTCCCCGCTTTTCTGCAATGGCCCGCACCATAAAGTTCGGACCGTTCCCGATGTAGGTATTTGCCCCCATAAACACCGCTCCAAGGCTGACGGCCACCAACAAATGATGGGCCACCCCCGTCCCAGGAGGCACTAAATCGTGGCCCCCCAAAGTCCTTGCCGTCTCAAAGAACACAACATATGTGGGTGCATTGTCCAGGAAGGAAGAAAGAGCTCCGGTCGCCCAGAAGAAGTGCCAGGGTTGCGTCAGACCCAACCGCGGCCCTTCGACGTGCAGAATTTGAAGCGGCGGCTGCATTGTGATGAAAATACCGAAAAAGAGAGCGGCCACCTCCAGAATCGCTCCGTAATTGAACCGGTTTGCGGCCCGATTTTCGTCACTCCCGAACGTCAACGAGAGTGCAACCATTCCAAGCTGGAAGATTTCCCGCAAATATAACGGCGGGTGAACTTCCGTGCCTGGAAAAGGCTTGCTGGGATCAAGCAGCGCGACTCCCAACACAACCCCTATCAAGAGGGGAAGATTTGGCCAAAGGCCCTTCACGCTCAAGCGACGGACCTCGGCAACATCGCGCCGCAAGTCCCGTTTTTCTTCCCGTGGGTAGAACCAAAAAGTATCCCACAGGAAATAAAGCACGATGAGCGTGATATTTACGAACGCCCATTCCTTCCAAAGCTGAAACGTCCACAGGAAGGGAACCCCTCGGAGGTACCCCAGAAACAACGGCGGGTCACCAATGGGGAGTAAACATCCCCCACAGTTGCACACAGCAAAAATGAAAAATATCACCGTGTGTGCCACGTGTTTTCGTTCGCTGTTAGTATCCAAAAGCAACCGAATTAAGAGCATGGCGGCCCCTGTCGTTCCCACGAAGCTCGCCAACACACTCCCCACGAAAATGATGATCGCGTTAACAAGGGGTGTTGCCCGCAGGTCGCCCTCAATTCGGATTCCCCCGCTAATGGTGTAGAGACTGAAGAGCAACACAATGAACGGGATAAACTCGCTGAAAATCGCGTTTGCGAAAACAGTCCAGGTGTTGTTCCAATTAGGGCCGTTCGGAGTAGCCTGACTCACATAATGGGCTGGCCAATGCCCCTCCACAGGCTGTTCATATACGAGAAGGTAGTACAAAAGTGTAACGACGGCCAGCGCGGCTGCCACATAAAAGCGATGAAGGTTACTTTCCCACCAATGCTCGGTCTGTGGCAAAAGCGGGAATACCGCAATGATCAGGAGGAGCGCTGCAAACGGCGCCACCATCCAAAGCGGCGGACGAACGGCAACAGAATGTGACGCCTCGGATGCTGGTTCGCTATGTCCCAAATTCTTTTGTTTCTCGGAGGTTGCCTCGGTCTTTCCCTGATCCTGGCCTGCCTCGCCCGTTTCTACTTGCTCTTCAGAATTGCCGGAGCGATCAATGTTCTTGGAATTGACCGATTCCGGGGCTGATTCCGAGGAATCGGCGGCCGAAACGTGCGCCCCTTCGCCAGACTGGTGTTGGTTCTGGGCGGACGCGTGCGATTCCGCTTCTACAATCATTCGCGTTGCCGCCTGTGGCCATCCCATGGCCAAAGACACCGCATAACCGAGGAAAACAGCGATCAAAGCGATGACCAGCTTTCGATTGGTCTCCGGAGAGGTGTGGTGATCGTGCGACATTTGTACTATCCTTCCCTATTCTCTGAATCCGTTGCGCTATAAACGACCCTCCTATTCATTACGTCAACCCGCCGCCATATGAGCGTCAAACGATCGGAGGGCCAAAACACATTAGGTGAAACGATTACTGGAGATTTTTCAAGGGGGTCATATCGTGGCGCAGAAGTTGTGCATTAGAGGGGCTTCAGAAAACCATAGCTCAAAATTGGGTTGCTGACTGGTACAGGTGTCGCAAGAAACGTGGTTCTTGCGTGTTGTTACGATGAATGCGGGCCCGTGAAGGCCAAACCGCAATCAGCGTTAGAAAAACTTCTCAAGAACCTTGACAAGCTCGGTATCAGACAACTGCGTGGGGTTCCCACTCATGCTGCTGCCGCGAGATTCCCTCACAATGGCGGGGATTGACTCACTCTGGATCCTGAGCTTCCTCAAGCAATCGGGAATCCCCAACTCTGTCAGCATGCCGCGCACTTTTTCGATGAGAAAATCGACTGCCTTGTCATCATCCGGAGTTTTGCAATCTAGAGCAATCCTCGCTAGCTGGGCCAGTTCTGACCGGCAGACGTGTCGGTTGACTTCCAGGGCAATTGGCAACATGACTGCGCATGCGATACCGTGTGGAACTTGTGCGATGGCTCCAAGTGCCGCGGCGACTCCGTGAGCCAGCCCCAGACCAGAGTTCGCCAAGCACATACCAGAAATGAGGGCTGCAAAGGCCATCCCCTCCCGCGCCGATCGGTCTGACGGATTCCTGTAGGCAACCGGCAAGCAACGGAAGGCCGTTCTCAAGGCCTGTGGGACGAGCATTTGCGGTATCGGTCTTCGTCGAACGGTGACGTAACTCTCGATCAATTGCGTGATCGCATCCATTCCAGAAGCGGCCGTAACACGAGGGGGATTCGAAACCGTCAATTCCGGATCGACAACGGCCAGAATCGGCATGATTCTGTCATCACGAAGGCTTTTTTTAACCGGCGGATCGTAACATACAATGACAGCGTTCCGCGTGGCCTCAGCCCCTGTTCCCGCAGTTGTTGGGATGGCCACCACGGGCAGTGGTGGACGAACCAGCTTTAGCCCACGACCAATGTTTTCCAGGTAATCCCGAACCGACGCCCCCTCACAATTCGTCGCCATGGCTGCGACGGCCTTCGCCAGGTCCATCGCTGATCCGCCCCCTACTGCCACGACAATGTCTTCCGCACCGGCGCCATAGCTCCGCAACAATTCGGCAACGCGATCGACGTCTTCGATCGCCGGCTCATGGTGAAGCGTGGTGACGAGTTGCCATTCAACACCACCTTGGGCGACAAACTCGCACAGTTCTTCGAGAACTGAAGCCTTTTCGAGCGTCCGAGACCCCAAGATTACAAACGCCCGCTTTCCAATTCGTGGCAATTCCTCCCGCAATACCGTCCGTCTGCCCCACCCAAACACAATCTTTCTGGGGGCAACGAAATCAAACTCAGACAGGCCCGTGAACACCATGGTCTTCAACACTCATCTGTGCCAAAAGACAGGGAACCGTAGCAGCAATGAACACCCATGTCACGGTTCCCATGGGATAAAGAAGATATCTTTAGAATTCGGCCACTGGATCACCAAGTTTCCGGCGGTAATCTTCCAGTTGCTTCTGCAATTGCTGCTTGATCGCCTGTGCAGACGGCTCTTCCGCAAGGTTTTTCGTTTCCCAGGGGTCTGATTGTAAGTCGAAGAGCTGTTCATGAACTCCTTCCCCGACATGGTAGCGAATATACTTGTGCGTTTTTGTTCGGACGGACCTCTGGAATTCTCGGTAGGCTCCAAATACGGAGTCACGAACGCTCTTTGTTTTCCCCTGAATGATCGGCACTAAGGACTGGCCCTCAACCCCATCGGGCAGTGGAACACTGAGCAGCTCTGAAACGGTCGGATACACATCGAACAGATAGACCAGTGCATCGCTGCGACCGGCAGGAACGCATGAACCCCAGAGCATCAGGGGGACGCGCTGGCTATGCTCGTAAAGGTTCTGTTTGCCCATCAAACCATGCTGCCCCACCGCCAACCCATTATCTCCTGCAAACACAACCAGGGTGTCATGTTGATGCCCCGTTTCAGCTAGCGTGGCCAAGATTCGCCCAATTTGTGCATCCAGGTGAGTGATCATCCCGTAGTACTCAGCAATGTGTCGCCGAATCTCGTCAGGATGTCTTGGAAAAGACGTCAATAGCTCATCGCGCACGCGGAGCTCACCGTTATCGAATGGATGCTCGGGCAGGAAATTGGGCGGAAGTGAGATATTTGCTGGATCATACTTTTGGCGGTACTCTTCTGGCGGTGTTCGCGGGTCATGGGGGGCCGTAAAGGCCACGTAGGCCATAAACGGCGCGTCGCCTTTGTATCCACGCAGAAAGTCAATGCAGGCGTCGGCAAATAGCTCACTGGAGAACTTATTACCAATCTTGCGAGCTGACTGAGGATACTTCCCTGTTGGATCAAAATCGAACACCGGGACCTGATTGTGATCATTCATTCCCCCGAAAAAGATGGCGGCGCCGGTAGTAAAACTGCGAGCAAGCGACTCCCGGCCATTGTGCCATTTTCCTGTAACAAATGTCACAAAGCCGTGATTCTTGAAAACCTCCGGCCAGGTCGGAACACCCTGGATGTTCTCCGGGACGTGCCACAGCGTCCGACCGGTGAGAAACATGGCCCGGCTGGGGACACAAACCGCACCCTGCATGCTTCCCATAATGAAGGCATGCGTGAACACGAACCCTTCATGGGCGAGTCGATCGAGATGCGGTGTCTCGATCTCTTGATTCCCCAGGGCATGGATCGTGTCAAAGCGTTGGTCATCCGAAAACAAGACCAGGACGTTCTTTGGCCTGCTTGGTGCCGTTTGGCTGTCCTGGGAAGAACTTCCATGAGTCACTCCGGCCCCGAAAACCAGGACACCCCCTGCTACCACAACTGACAACAGGATCAAATGAGTCTGGCGAAAAATGGAACGACGGAAATCACTCTTCGTCCTGCGTGCAGATTGAGACATGAGCGTTTCTCCGGGATTAAGAAGCGAAACAAGGTCCTGAGTATGTGCAGTCCTATTCAAACGGTCACGACCTCAAGAATAATTCCCAGCAAACATCGGAGCGCACGCTACCAGAAACCTGCAGGGGCAATTGATGAATTGTCCCCACGAGCAGACGACCTATCCATATTAGCAACTGAGCACCAGTCAGATGGCGATCCGATTGAGGCATGGACCAATATAAGCCGGTCTCGATGCCCGCACGACAACTTTTGCGCAGGTAGCCATCGCATGGACGATTGTCAGTTTAGAAAAAGGTCGTCATTGCTGTCAAACAAGTCTTCTAGGATGGGGTATCTCGACTTGGCTTTGAAAACAGATCAAAATATCGAATCGATTGGAAAAACAATACCAATGGGGTTTTTGGTAACTTTCGGAGCGAGCGAGTTCGCTGATGGCTTTTCACTCCAATCGTAGGAGGTGATGTATGACGTGGTTCAAATGGGTGTGGTGGTTCAGTCTTGCCTGCTGTTTTTGCGCGTTTCTGGAATACGGGCCGATCGCGCGGGGAAATGAGGAACAGAAAGGATCGGCGATGAGCTACGGCCAAGTTCGCAATTATCTGGCGCAGCACACAAAGATTCTTGAGCTGGTCGATGAGAAAGGCGGACGAGTGCTTGTCTGCCCCGAGTGGCAAGGCCGTGTGATGACCTCTTCCTGTGATGGTCTTAGAGGATTGAGCTTTGGTTTTATCAACAAGGATTTTATCGATGCGGGCCAGCCCAATCCCCATTTCAATAACTACGGCGGCGAGGATCGTTTCTGGTTATCGCCAGAAGGTGGTCAGTACAGTCTTTGGTTCAAACAAGGGGTCGAGCAGGTCCTTGATAACTGGTTCACCCCACCAGCGCTGAATGAGGGGGCCTGGACTGTCATTTCCAAGCCGCGTGATCCGTTCTTCCGTATGTATCGGAAAATGGAATTGGTCAACACATCAGGGACACAGTTCCAAGTGGAGGTCACCCGCGATATCCGTCTCTTGAGCGAGAGTGATGTCAAGCAACTCTTCGGAGAAGATGTTGCCGCGGCCTTCCAGTCTCGCAAAGTCAAGACCGTCGGATACGAGACCGTCAACCGAGTGGTCAATACCGGGCAGCCTATGGAAAAATCCAAAGGCCTGGTGTCCATCTGGATTTTGGGGATGTTTAATGCCGGCCCGCAAATGGTCATCATTGTCCCCTACAAGGCAGGTGATGAAGCCACGTTAGGGCCAGTTGTGAAATCTGATTACTTTGGCGCGATTCCGCCTGAGAGATTAAAGATTTTGCCAGAGGCCATTCTTTTCCTGGGCGATGGAAATTATCGGTCCAAGATTGGGACCTCGCAGAAACGTGCGAAAAACGTTGCTGGCTCAATGGATTTCCAAAACAACGTGCTCACATTAGTTCATTTCACGATGCCGGAGGACCCTGCCCAGTGTCTCTATATGAACAACATGTGGGGAGTTCCTCAAGAGCAGCCCTACGTGGGTGATGTGGCGAACAGTTACAACGATGGTCCCACGGGGCCAGGAAAGCCCGGATTAGGGCCCTTTTACGAGATCGAATCGCTCTCTCCGGCGCTTGAGCTGAAGACTGGGGAGAAGCTCGAGCATGCCCACCGCACGCTGCACATCCAGGGCGATTACGAGACGCTGAGAGCAATGGCTCAAAAAGTCCTTGGAGTCGATCTTAACGTGGTCCGCCAAACAATGTTCGGCCAATAAGCGATCAGAAGATCAGAAGAAGTGCAGCTCATAGCGCAAAAAAGTTCCACAGCCGACGTGCCACGTGTTTCAGCTTGGCACGTCGGTTGTTCATTCTGAGTGGGCCGTTCGATGGACGACTGCGATAGATAACTTGTTCCAACCAGTTCTTGAGATTTGCCGTCTTCAAGAGAGGAAATCTGTGCTAGTTGGAGTGTCAATCCTGGGGCAGTCGTTCCCCGCAGCACAAAAAGGAAAAGGTGGTTTGTCATGCTGCCACGCATTCTGGAACCTGAGGTCATGGATACGCTGGAAGATGCACTGGACTATGACACCATGGATCACAGTGAGGTCAACCAGCGATTCGTGGAGGATTTTATCCGAGCAGGCGGGACTTGTGATCTGACCCTCGATCTCGGCTGTGGCACGGCATTGATTCCCATTTTGCTTGCCCGGAGATTGCCATCGGTGAGAGTGGTCGCCGTTGATTACTCGCAAAACATGCTGGTACTGGGACGGCGACACGTCATCGACGAGAATCTCGAAGCTGCATTTCTTTTGCTTCGCACGGACGCCAAGTATCTTCCTTTCGCCGATGCCACATTCTCTCAAGTTATGTCAAACAGTCTGATTCATCATCTCGCAAATCCGAAGGCCGCCCTTACGGAAGCTTATCGCGTCACGAAGGTAGGAGGTCTGCTGTTCTTCCGCGATCTTGCTCGTCCCAAGGACAAGGAAACGCTTGAACACCTGGTTCGTCTTTACGCGGGCGATGCCAATAGACATCAGCAACAATTGCTGGCCGATTCTCTTGCAGCGGCTTTGACCGTCGAAGAAATGGCCGAATTGGTTCGTGATTTCGACCTGTCAGCGAACAGTCTTAGTATGACAAGTGACCGCCATTGGACGTGGATCGCCAGGAAGGGGTGACTTTCAGACAAAACTCAGGAAGGACTTTGGGTTCACTCTTTAGGAGGCCTTTTCCGATTCCACCCAGGGATTGGGCCAATCACCCCAATGGTCAAGATACATTCGGCAGGCGCGGTCGGTCTTGGCACGCTCCTCAAGCCATTGTTTAGCTTCGGCCACAATTTGGTGTTCTTCTTCCAAACTGATTTGCCCCACCAGAACACGCGACCGTAAAAAAATGAAGTATGTGTCCAGCACGTCACAACGGCAATATTCATTGATCTCGGTCAATCGACCTTCGCGATAAAGGTCCTGCACCATATAGCCAGCGATGTCCATTTTGCCCGGTTTGCCCAACAGATTGGCCGCCAGGTTAAGTCCGCCAGTGAATCGCGTTATCCCAAAGTTCGTCAGCAATTCACAAAGGTCAAGGTGGTACTGAGTGTTATAACGATTCCGCGGCTGATCGTATGATTTTCCGGCGGCCTGAAACCATCCTGGAATACTGATCCCATACCGGAAGGCTGCTAGCTCAAGAAGAGGGATGTCAAACGCACGACCGTTGAATGTGACAAGGGTCGGACGCTTGTAAGCCTCCCAGCCTCTCCAAAATCGCTCGGTCATGACATGCGGTCGAAAAAGCGGCTCATCCAAGACCACCAAATCGCTCAATCGCAACTGGCTGTTAACCTTGGCTACCACGATCGAAACGGGAATCTGAAACGTATAGGGAATAAAATCGCTTTCGTACTTCTCGATCAACTCCTGACGATATCGTTCTACGGCCTCGTCTGGCGATAGATCCTCGTCGGGATAACGGAGTTTTGCCACGAGTCGAGGGTCAGCGACGCTCTCGACGTCGAACACAAAATATCGAACATCACTCGCCATGGGATTGGCCCTCACAAAGAGGGAAAATCACTCCTGTTTCGTATTCTCCGCCGTGAGATCGCTACGGAATTCACAAACAAAATAGCTTCTAGTCGAACTTAGGATCAAGCGACATGAGCCGTTTTTCTGTTTCGGCCATCAGCGCGTCCTCCTCTGCTTCACTCGCTGCCAAGTAAGTTACAGAGAACCGCAAATGTGGCCCAGCATCATCCCAAGGTACTGTGACGATGGAGTGCTCCTGAATCAGAAAGTGGGCCATATCCTCAGCCGTCTCAAACCTCCGCCCCGCAATTTGCCGTGGACAACGGACATACAGAAAATAAGTCCCACCGGGCATCCTGCACTCGAAGCCACACCGCCGAAGTGTCGTCACCAGTTTTTCCAGCCGCCGGCGGTACTTTTCCCGAGCACGGCGAGGAATCTGCGGGTTGTCCAGTGCGGCAATCCCCGCTCGCTGAATCGCAATAAACTGACCTGAGTCACAATTGTCTTTGACATCGGCGAAGGCCTGGACAATTCGAGGATGACCACATACCCATCCCAACCGCCAACCGATCATGTGCCAACCTTTGGAAAGCGAGTGGACCTCCACTCCCACATCTTTGGCGCCCGGAATCTCGAGGAAGCTCAGCGGACGTTCCCCGTAACTGAGCATAAGATGGGCCGCATCCTGAATGACGACGATCTCATGCGTCTGAGCAAAGTCAATAACCCGACGGTAAAACTCCCGGGTAGCAACCTGCCCCGTCGGACTGTTCGGGTAATTGATCACGAGCAATTTGGTCCGCTTTAAGATATCCTTGGGAATCGAATCTAGGTCGGGATAGAAATCGTTCTCCGGCAAAAGGGGCAACTTATAAACCTGACCGCCATAGTAGCGCGTGTGAGTCCCCGCTACAGGGTATCCCGGAACGGTCATCAGGGTAACATCACCCGGATTGATAAATGCTGCTGGGAGCATCGCCAGCGCGGTCTTGGACCCAATGCAATGGTTGATCTCCGAGCTTGGATCCAACTTGACTCCAAACTCACGTTCCATGAACCGCGCAACCGCCAGCTTGAAATCAGGGATACCGTTATCAGCATAGCCCCGATTCTCAAGCTTGTTGATTTCCTCGGCCATGACCTTACGGACCGACTCGTCGGCCATCTCATCGTTTTCGCCGATGCCGAAATCGACCAACGGCCGTTCCGGATGTTCCGCAAGGACCCGTCGTTTGGCACGCTTGATTTTCTCGAACTTGTAGATCTCTGTGCCTTTTCCGTATTGTGCTCCTCCGATTCGCTCGGCAAACAGTTTCTGAAAATAGGGATCGCTCATAAGCCTTGACACCTAATCGCTGAACAACTCAACGGAGCTAGCTCTCCAAAACTACCTATCTATCAGGACTTCCCGAGAAAAATTCATTGTCGCGTTTCCATATGACTGTGCAAGGAATGGTGCCTTTCTCCTATGACCCCGATCCAGCAAAACGAGTTCGGCTTCAGGACGATCTGTTCGGCCCCGATTCGCAACCGCTCCCATGTGGTCCTGTTGCCTCGCTCGTGTTGGCAGACCCTTTTCCACCGGCCGATTGCATCGCGGTCCGAAACGATGTGTAATGGGCGATTGTGTGACGTCTTTGAGCCGGTCTCAGGTGTAGAACACTCGCAGTTTGGGAATTACTGACAAGCGACTGGAAACGAGAACCGTGGGTGATCTTATGGGTCGATCGCTGGAAAGATTCTTGGGCTGCATCATCGGTACTGCCGTCGTTTTCGTTCTCGGGATTGGCGGATGCCAACGTTCGCCATCGGAGCCTTCCGCTTTGGAAAAGACTCCTTCGTCAGCAAGCGCCGACCGCGGGAATGGGCGGACTGAACAGCCGCCGCGAGATGGGGATTCGGCGCTGGTTGCCGATTTCGAGGCACTGGGGGCGCATCTTCGGCTGGATGACGACGGCCACATCATCGCTGTGGATGCAAGCTCCGCTCAGATCAACGACCCCCAGCTTTCGATGCTGAAAAAGGCTTCTCGTATTCGTTCAGTCAAGCTAACGGGCTGCCCCATTACTGATGCGGGTCTGGAGACCATTGCACAACTGAAGAATCTCAAGAGTTTGGGATTGGATCAAACCCAGGTCACGGATGCTGGGATTGCTAGGTTGCAGTCGTTAGGCAACCTGGAGGAACTGTTCCTAGCTGGTACAGCCGTATCAGACGAGGGGCTTAAATCCCTCGCAGCCTGCAAGAGCTTGCGGCGACTCCGGCTGAGGGGGACCAAGGTCACGGACGCAGGCCTCGTCTATCTCACCAAACTACCGCAGCTTTTCGAAATCGACTTGAGCGAGACAGCCGTGACGGACAAAGGCTTAAGTTCACTCAGCGAGATGCAATCCCTTTCACGTCTCAACCTTTACACGACCGGCATCACCGATGCAGGAATGCCGGTTTTGGAAAAAATGCCTCAACTTGTGTGGCTCAATCTCGACAACACAAAGATAACGGATCAAGGCCTTCCCCATTTGAAGGCTCTCACCAGCCTGGAATTCCTCCATCTTGGTCGAACCGCGATCAGTGATGAGGGTATTGAGAACCTTTTTGGACTGAAGAGCCTTAAAACGTTGCACGTGACAAGAACAAAGGTTACCGAAAGTGGTGGTCAGAAACTTCGCCAGGCCCTTCCGGGATGTGAAGTGATCACGCAGGTGAAAGAGCCATCCAATGGCAAGTAAGGTCAGACTGTTGGGTTGGCAAATTGCAATGGTAAGGCCAGATTGAAGAGAGGTTTCACGATGCTACCCGAGAAAAAGTGGGTTCTGGAGTTGAGCGACGGTTTCCGCGTGGCGGCGGTCGTTGGTGCAGCCGCTGAGTTAGGGTTGTTTGATGCGATTCCGGATGACGGAATAACGGCCGATCAACTGGCCAGTCAGGTGTCGTGCTCAATACGTGGCGTCAGGGTGTTGTGTGATGCCCTGGCGGGGCTTTCTCTTTTGGAAAAGCGCAACGATCGATACTTCCTGCCACCAAAGCTCCGTCCCGTGTTGCGCGAATCGGCACCCGATACCGTCATACCCATGCTGCGGCACCGTATGACCATGATGCGAAATTGGGCTAATCTGGCATGGACGGTGAAGGCCGGCATTCCGGGGCCTCGCACTTCCAGCATTCGTGGCCCCGATGGGGACTTGGAAGCGTTTGTCATGGCCATGAACGTTATCTCTCGGGATGTCGCAGACGACTTGGTTCGGCAACTCCAACCGCTTCAGTTCCGGCGAATGCTGGATGTTGGCGCCGGACCGGGAACTTGGACATTCGCGTTCCTTCGGGCAGTACCAAACGCTACGGCTGTCCTTTTCGATTTACCACATGCGATCGCGCTCGCGCGGCGAAAAGCCGAGGAGGCGGGTCTTGTTAATCGTATCGAGTTTGTTGTTGGCGATTTTTACCGTGATGAGTTACCCGCCAATGTGGACTTCGCCTGGGTCAGTGCCATCACCCATCAGAACTCCCGAGAACAAAACAGAGAACTGTTTCGAAAGGTCTTTCGAGCTTTGGAGCCAGGGGGACAGATCGCCATTCGGGACGTGGTCCTGGAACCTGATCGAACAGCCCCTCTGGAAGGCGCTTTATTCGCGGTGAACATGCTCGTCGGAACACCGTCAGGGGGAACATACACTCTTGATGAATTCCGCGAAGATCTTTTGACTGTCGGCTTTTCAGAGCCACATTTGCGGATCCGTTCCGAGAACATGAATTCGGTGATCCTCGCTCACCGTCGATGATCGGTTGATACCGGAGCGCCCGGGTTACGAAAGCCGCAGGGGCAATTCATGAATTGCCCTCACGACCGGACAAAGTACGTGCATTGGTACCCGAGTCTTGCCGCACGGCTTGCGGATTACGCCGCGAACCCTTTTTGTGGCAACTTTGGCAGAGTCATTTGCGGACAAACACTAATTGTCCACGGGGCCTGATGAGCGGTTCTTTGTCAGAACCTCACGAATGGCCTGTTCGATTTCGTGGTCCAATCCCCGCCAGTATCCTTGCCATACAGCTCGGATGACGCAATTCTGATCAACGAGAATCGTTGTGGGATATGCGGAGAATCCGGCAACGCGATTAACCTCTTTCCGTGTTATAAGCCCAGGATCAGCATAGACTGGAAAATCCGACGGATGTTGAGCAATAAAAGCCTCGGTCGATTCCCGCAGCTTTTCCAGGTCATCTTCTTCACCGGGTGGTCCACAGGATACGGATAGGAAATGAAATTGCGGCACATTTCGGAACTTTCGTGCGACGGCGACCATCTCCGGAAACTCAGCGCGGCACGGCGGGCACCATGTCCCCCAAAAGTTGATGAGAGTGACTCTTCCGAGAATAGATTCCCGGTTGAGGACGTTGACTTCACCCGTGAGGGGTGTCAAGGACAGCACTTCAAGCTGTCGTCCTACACCTGGATGGTTGGCGCCTACCGGAACTCGGTCGGGGTTAAATGGCGAGTACTTGATGGCCACCAGAGCAAAAAGGCCGAGGACGCAAAGCATGGCCACCGTTTGAAACACACGGGCCACCCGGCTACTCAATGTTGCATGTTTCACCTTTTCGCCAGGCAGCGATTCCGTCGTTTTTGGCTCCCTATCCTGAGAATCGTTCATGACCGGCTGACACCGTTTTTCCGTAAGATACATTTACACGTCAATCGGCGTGTGATGCGACTTCACCCCAAATGCGAATAGGAGTGATTCGCCAATCGGTGGTGACAATCCACAAATTGCCCTCTACAGTTCGCAGAGAACCGCCGCTCCGCTCTCCTTACGGGCTATTGCTTTACCGGTTCATTGTAGCCGTCATCCGAAGGGAGTGCTAATCAGGCCGACTCCCGCATCGGGAACTGCGGGGCTAAGACACGGATAAACCGGCCGCCGCTTTCATACCATCCATGATGGGTAAATTGGGTCCAGAGCAACTCGATAAGGAGGGACACGGACGTACCCCCGACGTCTAGCAGGACGGCGCCATGGCGACTGGGCAACGGTTTGGGATGATAGAATCCCAATCCGATCTCTGAAATCTGTTTGCCGACAACGACGATAGGTGACCCCTGGCGAGACACGCCATCCTCGAAAACAGGCTGGATTTGAACAAGGTATGGAAAGGCAAATCGCGGGGCATGTCTTCGTTCGGTCCGGGATGCCTCAGGATACACATGCGAAATAACCTGCCAAATCGCCGCAGTCACTGGGTTATCAGACTCGATATCAGTGCTTGGCATGGGCTGCCAATACTTTGTTCTCGAAGTAATCGTGTCTGTACTGTTCATCACACTCCCTCCCTTCCGATGATCGAATTCCAAGCCGCAGGAAGGTCTTCAGGGCACTCGTGGAATACTTGCGGCGAATCCCGTTGGTCAACGACCCTCGGGATTGCTTCATGGAAGATCCCGCGTAGAAGTGTCCCAAATCAGTATCCCGGAAGCCAACACAGGAGATTCCCTTCCTAAGACAAGCTTCCATGATGGCGGTTTCAAAAACTCGCCAAAAAAAACATAGGCCACGATTTGGACGATGTCAAACACAAGGTGGAGCAGATAACCTCGGTTCTGTTCACAAATCACGAGATTAGGTAACCACCCCTTTTCTTACACATGAAAACCGTCCGTGCTTTGATCACATCGCGCGTGATGCTTGATTTCTTTATTGTCGCAGCAATGTCTGTAATTTGTTGCGCAACTCCGTGCAGTGTCCGTCAGTGGGCAAGGACTGGATTGAACGGCTGATTTGGGAATTGGCCTCCCCATCTTTGCCTTGGCGATGAAGGTAGTTCTTCCATTCCCGATACACTCGGTACAGATTCGCCTGAATCGGCTCTGAATTTGGGCGGCATTCCAGTGCTAGATGGAGGCGAGCGGCTGCCTGGGCAAAGTCACCCTTTTCTGCAAGGGTAATTGCCCAGTTGTTCAAGCTGGCGAGAAGATTGTCTTGAGCGGGTTGGCTAACGGGATCAAGTTGGATGGCCCGCAAATTTGTTATAACCGCAACCTCGAACTTCCGGTCGAGTAGGGACGCAACTCCCCGGTTGTAGTAAATCGTTCCCAAGAGTTGAGTGTCCGAGATGGTGCGCCCCATTTCCTCGCCTGTGACACTGTTATCACGCTGTGACTTGGAAACCATGGGGTGTCCCATCGAGTCTTTGCCAGTTCGGTCCTCTCCCAAATTGGGGGTTTCCTGCCAGTGAGCTGTTGGGATTCGTTCCGGAAAGCTGTCAAACCAAGTAGGACAGGTGCATTCCACCGGAACCCACTGTTCACCGCATTTAACGGCACAATAAGCATGCGTGGGAGATTGCAGTACCCTGACTTCAAAGCCCAAGGATTTGGCAATTAACTTGAAGAGGATCGTGGCACTCACACAATTGAATCGGCCCGTCTGAATCGCCTCACCTGGATTGCTCGCATTGATATGATAACCACCGTGGAGGATTTCCGAATGTAAGCCGCGGAATGCCTGTTGGACACGAATAAGAGGCGATGAATCGGGACTAATCCGCGAGTGAATACGCATCAACTGGTTCTGGAATCTCTTCAGGAGTTGCTCCACTTTTTCCGGAGCACTTCCGCCTGCGATCATCGCCGCAGTCAGCAGATCGAATTCTTTCAGATCGCCGTCCTGGGCGTCTTTTAACAGTCGTTCTTCACATTCCGAAGATGTTGTTCGACACCAATTGGCAACCTGGTTCTCAATGCGATGAAGTCCAGCGGCGTCAATAATCCTTGCGTTCTTTTCTCCAGTTCGGCGATCATATTCTGCCGCGCTATCGTTTGTACCGTTCCCCGCAACTGAGAGGCCGTCATGGTGATTTTGGAGCCCGCCAACGGGTACACCTGTTCGAAATGCCCACCCCCTGGTCTCATCAGCGCGGTTCGAAATCTGGAAACCGTCCCGCGAGGACCCACAGTAACGTCCGTCCGAATTGAATTGAGGTTGACGGTTACTCCGAGGCTGAGGGCCTTGCAGGCCGATACCGAGAAGCGTCAGGCTCATGAGAGTTATGAATAATCCGAATTGCCTGGTCACAGAGCAGGCAGATGCTCCCGGTAATCGCGCACATGATGCAATACGAGTTCGAATCCGGGGAGCGAATGGCATTCTGTGAAGGAAAGCGAATCTCATGGCGGGTTACGCAAGGGGGCAGGTACTATGAAACGGAGATCGAAAGACCATTGGTAGGACGATTCATGAAAGCATAGGTCGTGTTTCCACGCGCGCCAAATCGTCGTGATTGTCCTGCTCGCGCGAATGATCACCCGTTTTCTTGCTTGTTGTGGTTGTTCCGGACGGAATTACCGGTCTTTCCCAAGAGAGCATTTGTGACAGTCTTTAGCCCAAGTGGACAACGTTCCGTGCAATCGCTACACTGTGCGAATTGAGCGTGTGTTATTTCTCGACCTTTGTTTCTGTGTCTTTGGGAGCCACAACAATGATGAGAAGGCTGTGTCGTTGGTTGGGAGCACTTGCTGTCGGTGCTTTTTTGCTAGTCGCTGGACATGTGGGCATGGCGAATGATGCCGTGAATCCCGTGCCCCGATCGGATCAATGGTGGATGCAAAGACACCAATCGATGAACGATCGTGTTAAGCAAGGAAATGTGGACTTGCTTTTCATTGGCGATTCGATCACTCATGGCTGGGAGGGCGCTGGCAAGGAGATTTGGGACGTTTACTACGGTCATCGTAATGCGGTGAACTTGGGAATTGGCGGTGATCGGACGCAGCATGTTTTATGGCGGCTTGACAATGGGAACATTGATGAGATCGATCCCAAACTTGCAGTGATTATGATCGGAACCAACAACGCCGGTTCAAACCAGCCGGAAGAGACGGCAGAGGGGATCAAGGCGATCGTCCAGAAACTGCGGGATCGGCTACCGAAGATGAAGATTCTGTTGCTGGCTATTTTCCCGCGTGGTGAGACTCCTGAGGATCCTCTTCGTCAGAAGAATGAAAAGGTTAACAAGATTATTGCCCAATTTGCTGATGGCGAGAATGTGAAGTATGTCGATATTGGACCAGCATTCTTGACGATCGACGGGGTTCTGCCCAAGGATATCATGCCGGACTTGCTTCACCCGAATCCTCGGGGGTATTCCATCTGGGCTGCGGCGATCGAGCCTTATGTGGCCGAGGTGCTCGGACCACTGCCGCCCCCCAAAGCCGAGCCGGATTCCGAGGGATTTGTTCCGTTATTTGATGGCAAGACCATCGCGGGATGGCGGAAAGCCGGCGGTGATGCAACGTACTGGACCGAAGATGGTTGCATCGTGGGCAAGGTTGGTCCGGGACCCAATACGTTCCTCTGCACAGAAAAGACGTTCAAGGACTTCATTCTGAAAGTAGAAGCCAAGTTCGATGTGCCCGGTAACTCGGGGATTCAGATTCGCAGTCATCAGCGCGACACCGGTAGGGTCTATGGCTACCAGTGTGAGATTGACCCGTCTGATCGATCCTGGTCCGCGGGAATCTATGACGAAGCCAGGCGAGGTTGGCTGTTCACCCTCGAAAACAAGGAGGATGCCCGAAAGGCCTTCAAACGGGATGACTGGAACGAATTTGTCATCGAGGCCAAGGGGCGTCGAATCCAGACATGGCTGAATGGTGTTCCGTGCGCGGATTACACGGATGAAAGCGAGCAGGCTGACTTGGAAGGCTTCATCGCCCTGCAGGTCCACAGTGGAAAGGAGGGGCAAATTCGCTGGCGAAACATCCGGATCAAGATCCTGGACAAGACCGAGTGATCGCGCTCTATCAATCTCAATCTGAGCATGAGTGAGTTTGCCGATATCTTTCAGCCCGGTGTGGGACTTGAAACGTCCCCCACCGGGTGTGTGTTTTGCCTTTTGCGACGCTTTCCAATCAGGAGATAGAATCTGATCATGGAAGTCCTTGTTTTACAGTCCGGAAGCCAAGGCAACTGCATTTACGTGGAGTCACGGGGAGTTGCCATCTTGCTCGACGCGGGGATCAGTGCCCGGCAGGTCCAGATTCGTTTGGCCCAGCACAATAAGCGGATTGAATCGGTGCGGGGAGTCGTCATATCTCACTCTCACCGCGACCATATTGGTCATGCGGGCGTTTACCAGAGAAAACTTCGACTCCTCACGTTCATGACAGAGGAGGCACGGAACAATTTTCCGGACGTCGATGACAGCTTATGCCGGGTGTTTTACCCTGATCAGTGTTTAGAGTTTGATCACCTGCGTGTCGAACCTATTCCCACGCCACACGATGCCCCAGGTTCTCTCGCCTTTGTCGTATCAGATGAGCACCGCCGCCTCGCTGTCTTGACCGATCTCGGACATCCGTTTCGGCAATTGGAAAAGGTCTTGGCGGGGGTGGACGCTGCCATTCTGGAAAGTAATTACGACCCGGTTCTGCTCTCTGAAGGCGATTATCCGGAACGGCTGCAACAACGAATTCGAGGGCCTGGGGGACACCTCTCAAATAAAGAAGCGGCACTGCTCATAAGAAAACACGGAAAACATTTGCAGTGGATCTGCCTTGCCCACCTTTCGCAACACAACAACACGCCGGACATCGCATATACCACCTATCGCAAAGTGGTTGGGGCCGGAGAACCATTCATTGCTGATTATTTTCGGCCGACCCCGCTGCCAGCTATCCGATAGGGTTTGACAACAACAGCCAAGCGAGGCATTCGGTGTGTGCCGCGGTGCAAACCGACAGTTGCCGAGGAGCGACGTCCGAGGTTGTGCCGGAACATCGATATCATCCAATGGCCCTACACGGAGATCGGAACGCCTGCACCACGACCTAGTAGGGGCAATTTATGAGTTGCCCCTACGTCCGAACGAATCATCTGTTGTGGTAATCATCTTTCCAATGTCGGATCATTCCAATGCAGATCTACAGACGCTAACGAAACCGGGATCGGTTTTCACCTTCCCACATATCTGGGTTTTTGCCGAGTTTTTCCTTAATCGAATTCGTGATCGATTCGATCCTGCTCACGACAGCGGGTTCCAGATCGATCTCAGCAGCAACCGCATTCTGGCGGGCTTGTTCCGGGCGGCGCATCCCATTGATGACAGCGGTCACCCCAGGTCGATGGAGCAACCACGCCAAAGCCAGTTGAGTGACGCTCATTCCCAACTCCTCGGCGAGCGACTGAATCTCGGCAATCGCCCTGAAGGTTTCCTCTTCACAGCCCGGTTCACCATGGCGTGTCAAAGGTCTTCGAGAAGAAAAATGTCTTGTGCGTGCTCGACCGGCTGGAACTTCGTCAGCCGACTTAAATTTGCCTGTCAGAAGTCCGATTGTTAAGGGGCTATAACAGAGGATGCCCACGCCAGCAGCAAGGCACGCGGGAACGATTTCATACTCAATGGCGCGAAACAACGGGCCGTAGGGGAGCTGATTTGTGCTCGGCCGGCCAAGCCGCAGGATGGCCGCCAAGTCTTGCGGTCCGAAGTTGCATACACCGATGGCACGAATCTTTCCCTGTTTTCGGAGATACTGCAGGGCTTCCCATGTCTCCTCAAACGACACATCCCAGTTGGCCCAGTGAATCTGATACAGATCGATACACTCCCTGTTCAATCGCCTCAGGCTGCGATCACACGCCGCGATGATCTGTTCCCGGCGGGCGTGTTCCCAGTTGAACTTGGACGCAACAAAAACATTCTCGCGTCGAGCCGACAATGCCTTGCCCAGAAGCTCTTCGGCCGCCCCATTCCCGTATAACTCAGCGTTATCGAAGAAGTTGATGCCGGCGTCGATGGCGGCGTGGATTGCCGCGATGGCTTCGTTTTCATCCTGCGGACCCCAGGTCTGGTCGCCGGCCAAGGCCCAGCACCCCATCATAACACGCGAGACTTTCCAATCCGTCCCAGGGAGACTAACGTATCGCATCGTTTCCCATCAACTTAGTGCGAACAACGAAAGGCTGCGTCGTAAACCCGAACAACCTGCCCAGTGAATCACCCCCATTACCGAACGTATTCGCAGAAAACAGAGTACAACTCCTGAATAGCCGGGGGGTCCAATGCACCATCGCACACTGCCACCCCATAATGCAACACTGTGGGTTTCTCGGCACTTATTGTGAACTTCTCGTTTGCCAGATTCAGCGTTGCTGAGACATATGCGAACGGCTGGTCCATGGTGAACCATGTGGCGGGAGACCGAGGATTCTCCGGATGATCCATGACGGCCACGGTCACAGTCTGATCGCCAGCGTTGGCTGTGTATGCGCACCACTGGGCACGGCGATTGTTCGTTCCCTGAACCCCGGTGTCTCCCAGACTGTTGAAGAGCTTACCGTTTCGATCCATGGTTTCCACAAAGCGCAATCCCAATCCAAAATACGGTCGGCCCCACAACTCGACTTTGTCTCGATTTGCGGGAACGGCAAGTTTGATCGTCCATACCACAAGTGTCGCCTTTGGAGTGCGTGGATCCCGGATGAGTTCAACAGTCCGCTTTTCCTGCAATTGATCATTTCCATCCGGGCCTTGCCATCGCAGACCGTGAGACAACCGATAACGGATGCGGTTTTCGCTCTTTTCCGAGACACACTCAAAACCTCCTTCGGGAATCTGAATGCCGCACCCAGCACCCTCCGCCCAGTAGTCCACGCCATCAACCCCCACAGCGAACATCAGTGCGTGATGGTGCACATGGTCGGGAGGCGAATCCCGCAGCACATTGATACCACTGGGAGAAGCAAGAAGACTCACGTAACTCTTCGGCCCACGGGCTGGATAGCGATACTCCAAGACCGTTTTGCCATTCAGCAAGAACTCGCAAATGCCGTTTTCCGCACGGGCCTGCACAATCCCTACCGAGCCTATTTCCCGGTTTTTTGCTTGAGAATCTTCTGCACCCAATAAACCGCACGCCCCACGAAAGATGACCAGACTCCAAAGACCGGCGAGAACGACCGAACGGCAAACAGATAGAAGTGTGCACATGGCGAGACTCCTACTACAGGAAACGACCAAATGTGAGACGCTGCTAGTTTTAATTGCTGAACCGACAAACTGCAAGTTACCTTTTCAGTGCGATTCGGCGCGATTAGGTTAAAAGAAGATAGCCGGGTCGATTGAGTCATCGAACAAACAGGAGTTTCCGCTGGCGCGGAATCTGAGGTCGTAACGATATTCGGATGGCATTCTGACGTCTTGGACACCTTCGAAAGGGAAACCATGAACGAGACCAAGAGACGTGTTGCCGTTGTTACGGGCGGGGGGAGCGGAATCGGTGAAGCCGTTGCCAAAGCTCTGGCAAGAGAAGGGTTTTCGATGGCAATCCTCGGTCGAACGGAAGAAAAACTCCGCCGTGTTGCCCAGGATATCCAATCCTTTGGTGAAGCCGCCTACTTCGTCTGTGACGTTAGCGATCGCCGATGCGTCGATCATGTTTTCGCTCAGATCGTCGAAAGAATGGGGACGCCTTGGCTGCTTGTCAATAGTGCTGGGATCAACGTCGTGAACCGTTCCATGGCGACACTGGCCCCGGAAGACTGGGATCGTATTGTGTCGGTTCATGCTACGGGGACTTACAATTGCATTCGGGCCGTGCTCCCCGGAATGCGGGAGGCCGGTTCAGGGTTGATTATCAATATCTCCTCCATCGCGGGGAAGCGGGCGCTGGAACTTGCCGGTGCCGCCTATTGTGCGGGCAAATTTGCCATGACGGCCTTGGGAATGGCTGCCGGTTTGGAAGAGCGACACCGGGGAATTCGAATCACAAATATCTACCCGGGGGAGGTCAACACACCTATCCTCGAACAGCGGCCCGAGCCAGTGCCACAGGAACGACGTGAGCAAATGCTTCAACCCGAGGACCTGGCCGAAATCGTTCTCAGTATTGTGCGACTCCCACCGCGGGTCCACGTTTGGGAGGTTGCCGTCACACCGTTGTACCAACCATATGCGTGAACAACGTATCACTTGGTCAAGAGATTCATTTGTATCGCGTATGAAGTTGATTCGCTGCCCCGTTTGCGGAAAGATGTTTGACCCTTCGACCAGCGACGCCATGCCTTTTTGCAGTCGCCGATGCCGAATGATTGACCTTGGTCGTTGGCTCGACGAACAATATGCGATTCCACTCCCAGAAAAGGATGACCAGGATGACGAGCCGGAAATGCCGTCTCTGCCCGAGGAGGAATAGGTAACGCTAAAGGTGCCGCCAACGCCCCGGGAATCGATGCAAAACTAAATGAATCGGGTCAAATATTTTTTCAAGCAACCTTTCAGACAAGTGGTTTGAGACAGAAGTTTCCTTTTTTCAAAGGGGTTTCCCCCAATGTGAGCAGCTTGGCTTCGGGGCTTTGCTCCAACCATTCTGACCTTCCCTGAATGAAATACCTTCACAATAAGCTCGGAGTCCCTGTTGTCTGAAACATGTAGGGGCAATTCACGAATTGCCCAGAACAATGGGCCAATATTCGGCTTCGCGATTCGGCCCCTGCGAGATTTCCCTCCGACGTTGACGTGGAGCTTCACGAGCTGGTAAAGGGAACTTTCCCCCGATGAATCTGCGTCCAATCACGGTCAACGTTAGGGTCCTGGACATTAGAATAAAAAAAGAGGAGGTTTTGTTCGACAAAATAGGTAACGCACTCTGAGTTCCAAGACCGGTCTCGGTGTCAATCTCACCTATTGAGTGATAAATTGGCCAACGGGGTTGTTCATGTCCGACAGTTTCATGGAAAGAGACTCGAGTTTCAATCCTTTGTGTTCCTGGCTGGGCTTTCCATCAAATGCCCTACCCCGGGATTACTACTCGTTGCTAGGTCTCCCACTTTTCGAAACTGACACGCACGAGATCAGTCGTGCCGCCGAGACGCTCATCGCTCACGTCCGTGAGATTCGGCCTGGACCATACCTAGCTGAATGGACGGAGCTTCTCGATACACTTCGGGCGGCAAAAGCGTGTCTCTGCGATCCAGAACAAAAAACGCGCTTATGACCAGGCCCTCCGTGCTCGCCGTGTTCATTCCCTTGCTCCAGGTTCCTGGTTGGACGCAGAAGGGGCTGTTGTGCCCGCCGGTGTCTTTGAGCAAGAGCACGGGAGAGCCGAGACTAACAGCTTGGGCGTAAGGAGCAGAGCTTCGGGATCAACGAGAGTTCAGGATGATTTTCCCCCATATGTGAGGACCGTCTCCGCAGGATCGCTCCCCAAAACAGGATTTGCCCGCAAGAAGTCCAAGCTAGCCACTCGAATCTTCTCTATTGGGTTGCTGTTGTTGGCGATCATCGTTGCCCATCAAATGCTTACGGCGCCGGAATGGTGGGGCCCCCGACTGCGCGGGATCGTGCAAGTCGCGTTTCTTCAACCGGAGAACTCCCAGCAACGTCCCATGACTTCGGCAAATCTTTCGAGCGACGAGAGTTTCGCACGTCCTGGTACAGCGCTCCCCATTGCGAAATCGTCGCAAACCAAGGTAAATGCGGCTCAAAGAACCGATCCTTCAGGACCAACATCAAATCCTCCCAAGTTGATCGATCCTGGGATTTCGCAAGAATCATCGAATTCTGGGGCACCGTCAGTAAGCTCCAGTTCGGATGCGTCTCAGCCGCCGCAGTTGCCATCACAGGAGCAGCCTTCAGCAGGGCAAAATGAGGTGATTCCGCCCGCCGATACATCAAGTAGTGGCACTTCTCAAGAACTCATGCCTCAGCCCGAAGGGGAAGAGACGCCCCACTCGGACGAAATGCCACCAGGGACGGCCCCAGCCCATCATGAGATGCCTTCGAGCGATGGTCTGCGATCTGAGTTTCGAACGCTCATTGGCGAAATGTGGCAATCGATGGCCACGCGAGACCTGGAAACAGCCAGAGCGACTCTGAATCGGCTTGCGGCAGAGGTCAAAAACGACCAAGAGCGTCAGGCCGCTGAATCACTTGATTATCTTCTGCGACACCTGGAAGAATTCTGGCGTACACTCTACCGGATTGTGCCGCTGATGAAGTCCGGGGAAGAGTTGGCCATCGGCGACACGTACATCGTTGTTGTTGAGACCACACGCGACGAGATTGTTATTCGCGCAGCGGGTCAAAACAGGCGATATCCTATTCGCGATATGCCAACGGCACTCATCCGCGTGATCGTTGCCCGCCGGTTCCGTCCGGGACCGGAAGCCGATGCCCTGTTTGGCGCCTTCCTGGCCGTGGATCCCAAAGGAGATCCCCACGAGGCCGAACAATTGTGGCGGAGAGCCGACGATGATGTCCTGGATGCTGACGTGCTCATCGCCGCTCTTGAGTTTCGTCCCAGAAATTCCTCGCAATAGGGCAGTCGGATCGCAAGACAACCTTCCGACTCTGGTCCTAAGTCCTCCCACTGCGAATGGAAGCGGGCTGTTCAGAGCGTTCGGGTTGACCTTTCCGTGCGAACGTGTCCCAGATAATCGCAGAGGCCGACCTGGTCTCCAATGTCATTCAAAGGTGGATTGATAACCTCCGGTTGCGCATTGTCTTGGCCGACTCGTTCAACGGCGCCTGGCAAACACACCTGTCGCATACCAGATGCCATCGGAACCTTTCTTGATGTCGTATCCGTAAGCATCCTGATAAGAGGACACGGCGCGCCAGTGCCCCGATGATAGTCGCCAGCAGCGGACACATTCCAGCGCCGCTTCCAGCAGTCCCTGACCTGGCCAGCTTTGAGCGCAGACTTCGCTCGCGGTTGATTCATTCCGAAGAGTCTGGATGATCCTGTGAAAACGCGTCTCCCAGAAGTGGTGACCGAGAAGCCGAATTCGTGCCTGGTATGCGGAATGTTTCTCGGCTTCCTTGAACAAGAAGGAATCAGGACGTCCAAGAATGCTTCTTGGTCGCTCCGGATGGACTCTTACCGCATAAACCATCGTTCGCTGAGTCAACGTGCCGGGAGGGAGTGTCAATATAATGCCCATTTGCTCAACGCTGTATGGCTTTCCGTTTAGAAACGGGAATTGGCTCACAACTTGCCCGTAATAATCGGCCTCCGTGGATGCATAGTCAACGATGAACAATCCGGGCCGATGTTCCATCTCTGCAAGGCTCGGATGATCAAGGATCTTTGTTTTGGCCCCATTTTCCTCGACAACATACGTTTCGGGAACGCGAACACACACGAAACGGAAAAGCTCTTTCATGACCTGTGGGTCCAGAAGCGTCTTTCGCTCGAATTGGCTGACCAGTGAGTCAGGCTGCTGCGGTCGGACATAGACGAGCAGCATCTTCTTGTCACTTTTCGCCTTCTCCACGGCCTTCTTGTAGTCAGTCATCCAAATTGAGGACAGCTCAGGCGAAAGAAAAGTCGCCGCCACGACCTCGTTACTTTCTTGCGTATTCTGCGGGGTACTCTCTGGCAGGACTGCCATAGCGTCCGTTGGCTGCCCGCTACCGTGGTAGGAAACAACCAACTCAATGAGGGACGCGCGGATCACTTCCCTATGAGCTGCCCAATCGTCTTCCTTCACGGGAAATGTCCAAACTACCCTCCCATATTCCGGATCGTCCTTGCTAACAGCCAGATTGACGACAGCTATGCCGGTCTGCCTGTTCAAGCCTGCGAACGCGGGGTGATCGCTGAGTACGGTTTTACGGCCTCGCAATTCTACAGAGCCACCGATCGGAACGATGACCGAAACAACGGTCTCATGCAATTGCGGCACTTGGTCCAAATCAGCGAGTGTCATCTTGGCACGATCCTCCTGCCCCGTTGTTACAAAAGCGACAAGAAGAAATCCGTGTTTTTCTTCTGCAATCCGATAGGCGCTGGTATAGTCTGAGACGACGAGCGGTTGTGGGGATGACTCTCCGAATGCGGGACAGATCGTCAGGGCTAAATACGCCAAGCCGAAAACAAACACGGCAGCAAACCGAAACAAACCGGAATCTGAACGCGGTAAAAGCAACTGTCGTGAAAGACGACTTGGCATGTCACTCCTCATCATTTGGTGGTCAAACATACGCGGCCTCCGAAAAAAACAACGACTCCCCGGGACAATCGCTTAGCAAGGTACGGGAATTTCAGAAGCCGTCCGTGAACCTACATTAAATGCACAGCGTGCGCGATTTGCAAGTTCTGACATATCTGAGGCTTATCGAGAAGAGGCATTGTGTTTAACGGTCTGGGAAAGTAAAACATTTGTGTGACATGTTCTGGGCAAGGCCCCAAATACGAGGCCGCTCTCGCTGGAGAACGCTTTGCCAGGGCGGCGCGCCGTACTGGTCATTCAGTTGTTTTGCATTGGAGGCTCAGTCAATGTGGACCATTTCGCAGTCCGTCTTAACTCGGTTTTTCGTCTTTTCCGCGGTTTTGTCACTGCTAGTGTCATTTGAACAATTGGGGCTTGGCCAAAATGCTCAGGAAAGGACCGATTGGCCGTCTTTGTGTCAACAAGCGGTGGCAGAATTCCGCGAGATACGAACTGAGGATGTGCAACAGGCGAGACAACGGCTTATCTCTGCCGCTCAATCCCTCGAGGCCAGGCTCAATCGTGCAGGGGCCGAAGCCGAGGGGTGGCGGGCATATCTGCTTTGGAACACTTTTTCCGAGGAGATCAAAAAAGAAAATCCTCGCTTGGAGGTTCTGGACGCCGTCTATCAACGGCTTTCTGCTGGACACGAAGGTTTGGGATTGACCTGGTTTCGGCAGCTCCGCGTGGAACTTGAACGGTTCATTCGATTGTCCCGAAGTCTTGGTGAAACAAGCGCGAGGGAGAATTATCCCCTAATCCTCGAAGAATTGGGAAAATCGCTGGCGGCCTACGAGTCGGATTTTTCTCCGGAGCGTGCTACCAGGATTCAGGAACTCTTGCGGTGGCTTGAAATAACCAACCAAGCCCCCTTGATTCGGCAGTCTGTGAGCCGACACTTTTCCCACTCTAATCTTATTATCCAAGTTAACGGGAAATGGATTAGCGACAGTTCGCAGCGTCCGGTAGATGTCCATGAACCGGTGAGAGAATGGATTCTGGGAACGGACGTGCGGGGAAAGGGGCACATCGTTGGGTCGTCAACCCTTCGGCTCGTTCCCTCAAAGGAACAAGCAATATTCGCTATCACGGTTGAAGGGGTCCTTGAATCGGACACGGTTGGCTATAACGGTCCTGCCCGAATTTACTCACACTCAAAAACCCCTTTTGTTGCACAGAAGCTGATCCAGCTGACCCCGTACGGACTTGAAGACAAACCAGCGTCTTGCGACGCTACGGCGCACACGGATATCCAAGACGTGGATGTGACTTGTCGAAGCCAGTGCGTCGAAAAGATTGCCTGGCGACGGACATTTCAGCAGAAGCCTGCCGCAGAACGGGAGGCCGCTTGGAAAGCGGAGCGGCGTATTGCCAGGCGAGTCGATAGCGAAGCTGCGTCGCGGTTAACCGAGGCTCAATCACAATACCTGCAAAAGATTCGGGAACCTCTCCTGGAGCGAGACCTGTTTCCCGATCTCTTTTCAACAAGCACAACAGAAGAGGTGTTCCAAGTGGCACTTCGTCAACTGGGGCATTCGGGCCTAGCGGCGGCCACACCAGCGCCTGAGACACCCGAAGGAGCGATCGTCGTGCAGGTCCACCAGACCTTTTTCAATAACCTTGTGGAAGGATTCTTTGGGGGGATGATTCTCAAAGAGGCTCGATTGCAGGAGGCGGTTACCAATCTCCTGGGGCGGCTTCCTGAAGAGTTGAAATCAGATCCTGATGAAGAACCGTGGACGATTCGGTTTTCTGAACAGCGTCCTCTGGCCGTCCGCTTTGCTGACAATCAGATCTCCATCGAGTTTCGTGGGGCGACCTACTGGAAAGGTGACCGTAGCTACCCGGGAATGGATGTCAAAGTGGTTTATCGGATTGATTCGCGAAGCCAAGAAGGGCCTTACCAACTCGTTCGGGATGGTGGTCTTGCCGTGTTCCCTCCTGGCTTTGATCCGAACAAGGATCGACTGTCAGTGAGACAGCAGACGATCCGACGCCTTCTCGAACGCCGTTTTGGCAAGATCTTTCGGGAGACAATTGAAATCCAACCCATTGAACTGAGCGGGGACTGGAGTCGGGGCGGACCATTAAGCGTCAAGTCTATCGCCGGCCAAAATGGATGGCTTACGGTGGCTCTGGAACAAACCAGATAATCTCGCCGACCACCATTGGCGGCGTTACGAGCGGATCTACGGGCTAGCCGGGGACGATATGATTTTACGACAGCGGCTCCTGGCTAAATAGCTGGCGATTTCGACAGACTGACGACAATAGACGTATGACCTCGGAAGTGTGTGAATGAGTGAACATAACGAAAGTCCTCGCTGGGTTGAAATCGTCTTCGACTGTGTGCCTTTGCGGACAGTCGTCCGATCTGATCCGCCGCTCGACGCATCACCAAACTTCTTGGCCCTTTGGGAGCGTGTCCAAAACGCGATCCGAAGGTACGGACGGCACAACACCTATTACCTTTTTAATGGGCAATGTACCTTCCGCATGACGAACCATCCCTCGGTTGGCACGTTAGTTTTTGCCTTTGAGGGATGTTTGTTGACCGATTCTGAGGACAAGCACGCTGCCGCTTGCGACCTTCAAACCACGCTCCAGGGCGACACCTGCGACTGGGCTACTGAACCGATCGTTCGCTGGTTTGCCGAAAGCGTGCGACGGGCAGTTCTGGTGGAATTCGACCGTTTCATCGCGCAAGGAGACCTCGAGAAGACTATCCAGCGATTGCGGAAACTGGAAGAGGAAACCGAATCCAGGGGCGGTTACGTAGGTCTTGGGCTTTGAATTGGAGTGCTCCGGCCATTATTCAGGGAGTGCCATAACGTGGTGATCCAATCATCCACAAGGATTGTGAGATTGGCGTTCCTTTCGATTTCCTCACAGGTCTGAATACACATCTCGATGCAATCGAGAAGCGCCTCTTCGGCGTCATCCCCAAGGCGTGCGTTCAGGAACTGAGTCAACTCTCTTGCCTCCCCCGACGAGGAGTCGGCGACGCGTCCATCCACCAGGAGCGAGAGTCCTTCCCGAAGGAAATTCGCGGTGAAGGACAGGAGTTGGTATAGCCTCCTTCGACGCACCGCTGCCTCCTTGCCGGCGCTATCCACGAAAGAACGAAACTCTTGCGACCACGCAACCGGGTCAAAACAACCCTGGCTTACCTCAGATCGCCATCTTGCCCAAAAAGGCCACAATTCAGGATCTGCCAACTCCCGCGCCCGTTCCAGGCTTCCATCACTCAGTTGGGCAAGCCTCAAAGCGTCATCTGGGGTCTGGGCAAGCCCTTCTTCGACGATCAATTCAGTCAAGATATCCACCGGAAGGGGCCGAAAACGAACAATTTGGCTTCTCGAACGGATCGTTGGCAATTGCTTGCTGGCCGATGTCCCAATCAGAATCAACAGGGCTTGGGCTGGCGGCTCTTCCAGTGTTTTCAGCAGGGCGTTGGCGCCCTCGGGATTGAAGTAATCCGCGTCATCGATAATTCCGATTCGCCGCCGGCCGGAATAAGGCTTAAGGGCCAAATGTCCAATCAGACCTGCACCCTCGGCGTTACGCTGGCCTCGCTCACCGATCAAGGTTTCAAGTGGGATGAATGACCTATCCGGTGGCTTGGAAACCAGCATGACATCTGGATGTGTTCTTGCAATAACCTGAAGGCAGGATGGGCACAATTCGCACGGATCAAAAGCCTCAGGAGGATGTCGTTCGCAGAGCAACGTCTGCGCAAGTTTCAAGGCAAGCATTTTCTTTCCAACGCCTGGTGGTCCCAGGAAAAGATATGTCCCCCCGATTCGCCCGCGGCCCACAGCCCGGCGGAATCGCTCGACAAGCTCATCATGTCCCTTTATCCCGTGCCACATCAGGTTTCTCAACAGTCGTTGATTGTCAGTGACACCTAGCCATAGGCCCATGTTCTTCAGATCATGGAGTTGTCAATGGCGGCAAGTATAATCCTCCCGTTAACCAGAAAAAGTTAACCTAGCGCAGTCTTTCACCGCATTATCCCAAGAATTGATCTCATTTCGGAGTCCCGTCTAACCAACGAGTGGTTGAACAATTTTAGCGATCGATTCCTGAACTTCGTCGGGATGCCGATCTGCCCGCACAACGATGACCCGGTCGGCGAAACGAGACGCCTCCTGAAGGAAACCATTGCGAACGCGCTCGAGGTACTGAATCCCCCGTGCTTCTAACCTATCCGGCGATCTCTGGATTCTTCGCAGCGCATCCGCCACGGGCATATCCAAGATTATTGTCACGTCCGGTAGAACACCGCCGGTGGCAAATAACCCGATCTGTCGCAGCATTTCTACAGGTAGTCCGAAACCATATCCCTGATAAGCAATGTTCGAAAGCAGAAAGCGATCGGAGATAACCACATGTCCCGCCTCAATCGCAGGCTGAATTACCTCAGCCACCAGTTGGGCACGTGACGCCATATAAAGCAGGGACTCCGCTCTTGGATTAAGCGGAATACTCTCTCGGTGGAGAAGGATTTCACGAACAGACTCTCCCAGTGCTGTTCCGCCGGGATCACGACACCGAACGACACGATGTCCCCTTTCCTCAAGCCAACGACACAGTCGCTCAACCTGGGTTGTCTTACCGGTGCCGTCCGCACCTTCAATCGCGATAAACATTCTTCTGTCCAAACCGTCAAAAGTCAAAGCTCGAGTGGTGTTCGCCAATACGGCCAGCAGAACATTACTGGTTTTAGCAAAGATTACTCGTGACGAGCAGTCCGGGCGATTTGGTCAACTGCCTTATGCTCTTCCAAGCAATATCTACAGTGTCCGGGGATGGCGAGTCACTACGGTCACACCGGATAAGCACTACCTGCGGGTACGCCATCCGTCGGATTCACTCCGTTGAACAGTCGTACCATTGCCGGGAGATGATTGAACTGCCGCTGATGATGGGTGGCTCGGCTCCGTGGGAGTCGTTGTCGGTTTCTCGGACGCAACGGCAGGCGAGGATCTGCGCGGGGATCGAGACACAACAGAAATATGTGACGCCAGAGCCACAAGCTCATCCTGTTTTGTCGTTGCTGAGACCGAACCGCGCGCATCAGCGCCGCGTTGTCCTTGCGAAGAACTCCCGGTCGTCATTTGGCCATTGCTTTTCCCATCGATGGCTTTCTTACCGCCCGCTATCGCGTCGCGTTGAGACTCATCCGTCTTCGCTGAGCGCTCAGATCCTGTGGCATCGGCAGGCACGGGAGCTGGCTCAACGTCGATAGACGTGGCGTCTTTGTTTTGAAGGATTTCCACGCCTTCCGGCTGGTCTTCCATCAAGACTTCTTCTGCTTCGCGCCGCCCGGCATGCAAATCGTATTCTCCACGGCTGAAGACCGGTGGGTTGGTCATCCCGTAGTTCAGATAGATTCCGGCGTCCCGGGCGCGTGCTCGTCGCAAGGCATCGAAGTACGCCTTCTGTGGCCAGGGGCCTTCCGTCAGGTAAACGCCGTTGTATTCCAGGAGGGATCCCTTGCGGAAATGCAGATGGCTGATCGCGAACATGTATTTCGTAAGGGACTGATAATACTGGATTTCCGCCTCAGCTCGACGTTGCTGGGCATTCAAAAGCAGATCGAGCGTGGCCGTTCCGGCATCGTACATGGCCGTCACCGCACGGACCTCGTTCTCTGCGGCGACAGTCCGGTTGTAATTCGTTTGGGCAAGCGTGTAATACTCGTCAATCTCCCGGAGGACCCAGGCCATCTGGTGCGAGATTTCAAGTTCTTGCTCCTGGAGAATTGCCCGTTCGCGAGCCAGGTTAAGTTGGGCATTTCGCACAGCGGCCAGCTCCTTGCGGAAACCGATCGGGATCTGTAATTCCATTCCGAGTTGCCAATCTTGATAATCCCCCGAGGTCAGTGATCCGTAGGCGTTGGATCGGTCATCATCAGGATCGATCAAATCGTGCCCTAACCCATTCCACCTGTAGAACCCAAACATGTCCAGTTTTGGTAACAGATAATTCTTGGCAGCGATGAGTTCGAGTTCTGCCTTCTTGACCCGCCATTTTTCCTTTCGCAGGAGGGGATTCCGAATCAAAGCCTCGGCGTGGACATCGTGGAAATTGAACTCGACTTTTGCCTTGGTTGGTTCGTCTTTGGGCCGGATGAGGCGTCCATCCGTAGCTGCCAAACCCATCAGGTATCGCAGGTTATTCTCTGCTTTGTACAACGAACTGAGTGCTTGTTCGACGGCCGCGCGGAAGGCTAGATACTGTTGCCGAGATTGGGCTTCTTCCTGAGCACTTCCACCGCGTCCGCCAACCTCGTATTTCGCTCGCACCTGTCGCCATGTCTGTAACGCTGCGTCCCTTCCAGCTATGACCGTGTCTAACTGGCGGTAGCTGAGATAGAGCGTCCAGTACGCTTTCTCCACGTCAAGGAGCAACTCGGAGACAGATTGCTCAAACTCAGCGAGCCGCTGGTCGGTTTCCAGTCGGGCGAGGAGTACCCCATTGTAATAACCGGGAATGCTGTTGGTACCAGCAATGCGGTTGAACGTAACGCCCGCACCCTGGAGTAAGGGCTGCCGAAAGCCGGCCTCCACACTCGCCGTCCAGTGGCTCGACCACTGTCGGCTCGTAAAGGCGTTGTTCCAGTCGTAACCCACAGTATGCGAAATCGAGAACGTACCACCGGTCGCGTAAGTCTTAGATATCTCTGTTTCAAAGTTTCCGTTGTCCTGAAGAAACGCCTGAGGACGAAACGCTTGAACAAATCCCGCCACGTTTTGGGGAGTGTCGAGGTTTTGCCAGAAGAAACGGGTGCTCCAATGGGCGTCGAAATCGGCCAAGACACCTTCCACGCCGGTCCTGGGATTCGTTTCCTGACGCGCTGGATCATAGACTGTGGGGGCGCCCTCTGGTGCGACTGTCAATGATGTCTCAGGAAGTCGCGGCGCCCCTACATCGGCCTGACTCAGGCTGCGAATGATTTTGCTGTTCTGGAGGCTGATCCGAATGGCTTCCTCCAATGAAAGGTCCCAGTATTGTTTGACTTCACTGTTTGAAAGGGTTAAGGGTGGCAAAACCTTTTCCACTTCGCTCAGAGACTCTGTTTCCACATCGGGGTACTCAATTTGGGTGGCCTTGTCCACATAATGTGATAGGTCGCCATCCTCGTGGAGGAAAAACGGCTGCTGAGGACGGCACCCCATCACGCACAAAGTGACCACCACCCAAGTTGTTATCCAAAAGAAGCCATTTGATCTCTTCATTGGCACCGATCCTTGTTTCGCGGAGGGCAACGCGAAGGAATACGCAGTATAGGTTAAGCAATACCCCACAAATCACGTGGCCATGTTACACAACACGCGGAATTGGTATCGGCGACCTGATCGATAAACTTTGACAAATCGGAATATCTTGACTGATTGATGATAAGATAGATTGCCTATTCGTCTTACAGGTCGCAAATTGCATATATTCGCGCACCGAGAGTGGAGAAGATCAATCGGGGTTTTCCCGGAATCGGGCCACGATCTAACAAGGCCCGGATTGCCGCCGCAAAGACTTCCTTTTACGGTGGGGACAATTCACGAATTGCCATCACCATGTTTGGAGATAAAAGGTTCCCGTCTCCTTGGGGGGCATTCAGTCTCAAAAAGGGCTACCACAGCTTGAGGATTCCACTGCTGGGGAGGAATCTTGTGATGATCCAATACCCCAGGCCAAGCCCCAACAGAGCAGAAATGACAAACCCAATGGCTGCTATTAACCACCGTGGTGCGGTCAAACCAAACGGCAGAAGCACCCGGACTGATCGAGAAGACCTCGATCCGAAAGATTGGCGGGTTGGAAAAGATTTCCTTTCACCCGCCCGAAACTCGCAGGCTTCCCCAACTTCCTGAAGGCCACCTTTTGTAGCGGTGCGAACGTTGCCGGGGTGAATTTGGGCCGAAACATTAACATCCGCGGAAGGAGTGTCAGGTCCCAAAAGACCTCCGAGAAGGGCCTCTCGGGTCACTCGCGCCTTGGGCGAGATCAATAAGGGTTTTCCGATCACCCCCTCCTCCGGCTGGGTTGCTTCACTCCTGGATTGACCGGTAGCTGACTGTGGAAGCCCTGGAGTTGGAGGGATGGTTTGAGACGATGACAAACTTTGAGGTTCCGATTCCTCGGGGAGGGAAGGCGGTAAAGCGATTTCCAGCGGTTGCCAACGGCCCTGGGCTTCGGCTGCAGCGAGACGCGGATGTCGCCGCCGGGGCAGAAGTTCAGTCTCGTTTTGTGCTGTTTCCTCCGGTACGGAACGTTTATCATCTGCACCTGATTTGGGTTCTCCCTCGGCACTTTTCGAAATGCCATCACGTCCGGGCGTACGAGTCTCCGTCGCGGCCTGGGTAAGCTCTTGCCAGTTCGAAGACAATTCCACCGTACGTTGCCATCGTTCCAAGGCGTCAATTTCTATTGCTGATGGGACAACGAATTCTGCTTTGAGAGATTCAGCCGTCGGCATGAGTCTGGCATGAAACCGAAGCCGGCCGTTCACCTGGCATTCAAGTGTCAACTCGAGATACGCTTTTGGGGGAAGTGTCTCGGGAAATCCCTGAACCGCTAACCGACCATAGTATTCCCATGCGCCGCGCTCGTTCTTGGCAACGATAAACGTTAATTCGCCTACGTCAAACCTTCGGATAGATATGCGACGAGTGACCCTCAACGGCAGCGGTGTTGCGCGGGACACGAGGCAGACTGTTTCCTCTTCTTTTTCGTCTGGGGAACGAATGCCCACCGCGTAGGGCAGTAAATTGCCGAATTCGACTTTCCACTGGTTGTTGAGTGTAACAGAAGTACTTGAGATCGCGTGTTCGAAGCCCGGTTCGCTTCGCCGGATTTCCTCAAGCCGCCATGCGGCGAATAATGCGGCCCCTCTCGCCACGGCTTCGTCAACATTGATAGGAAAAAGGACCTGGCGACCACTCAATTCACTTAACAAACGAGCTACAGAAGGAGTTCTAACTGTCCCACCGACAGGCAAGATAAGATCGATCTGAGGCCATGATAGGCCGGTCCGATCGAGAAACCGCCCGAGCAGCCGTTCGATTCGCCGGATGAGGGGAGCCGTGCATGCCTCGAACTGTTCTCTAGTCAGGGTCAGCTCGAAATGGCTGCTTTCGTGATCATACACGAAATGAACGCGACTCTGCGAACTTAGACCGTGTTTCGCGTCAACAACGAGACGGTAAACCCTTGCCCAGACTGCGGGATCGGCCCTCGGGTCGGAATACCCTGCCGCAATCATGTGTTCCGACACGATTTCGCCCAGCCTCACATCAAAATCATAGCCTCCTAGCTCGAGATCCTGATCTTTGGCGAGGATTCGGCATTCGGATGAAGACAACCGTGCCAAGGCTACTTGCAAGCCGCTGCTTCCCAAGTCGAACACGAGTATGGTCTGCTTCTGCCCACTTGATTCCACCTTACTACTACCACCTGCATGAGCATAAGCGAGCACGGAAGCCAAGGGTTCATCAATCACGTCAATGATCCGCAAGCCGGCAATCTGGCCAGCATTGACCACCGCGTTTCGACGAATTTCATCGAAGTACGTGGGAACGCCCACGACACAAGCAAACGGCCCAGAAACCTGACGAAGTAGCTCCAAGCGAACTTTTCTCAAAACACATGCCTGAATAACTTCTGGCGGCAACCGTTGCCCATGAATGGCACGGCTATATGTCTGGGAACCAAGCTCACGTTTGATCCAAATAGCTGTTTCCTGGGAAAAGAGAGAGCCTTCCGCCAGTGCATCCTTTCCAACGACGATTTCCTGATCTTTGAATCGGACGGCATTCACGATATGGATATCATCTCGGTCGTCACGCAGCATTTGCAGGTGGCCTTGCGCATCAAGAAAGGCCGCCCGGATCCGACTTGTCCCAAGATCAATACCCACCGGCACATGCTGATTCATGACTTTCACGCAGTAAGATCAGACCCTTACCAGATCTGATCGACTGATCAGGCGTACGTCAGACACCAAAATTGCGTGGTTCTGAAACAATCCATACGGCAGCCACAAAAGGGTGAGACACGGCTCACACAGTCTCTAATTACCATGTTACCCAAGGTCGTGCTTGCGCCCAATGTTGTCCGTTTGTCGCCTGCCAGGATGTGGGTTTGTCGGTGGGGTTCTGGTATCATGCAAATGTGATGGCGCAAAACTTCCTGACGTTTCGTGCGGTGTTGGTAATGAAGTACGTTGCCCTGCAGACGTTTGATGTCTGGTCCGGCATGCGGGAAATCAACAGTACGAGTGCATCTGGAAAGAAAAATGGCCGTTGAGGTTGAACTGAAATACGGCGTGGCAGATCTTAATGACCTCGAGAAACGGCTCTCGACGATGGGTATTATTCCCGGGGTGTGCCAGGAAGAGCGGGACCTCTATTTCTCACATCCTGTTCGAGATTTTGCCCAGACCGATGAAGCCCTCCGGCTGCGCCGTATCGGGATTCGTAATCGTATTACCTATAAAGGTCCAAAACTTGATACGATATCCAAGACACGTCATGAACTTGATCTCGCATTGCCGGATGGTGAGGGGGTCTTCTGCCAGTGGTGTGCGCTCCTGGAGGCGCTTGGGTTTAGACCTGTCGCGGAAGTGGTAAAGCGACGTAAGAAGGGCTGGACAGAGTGGGAAGGCTGGCGGGTTGAGATTTCCCTCGACGAAGTTGAAAATGTAGGGCATTATGTGGAGTTTGAAATTGTATGTGACACAGAGCAGGTACCCCAGGCTCGTGATGCTTTGTTACGATTAGCTAAAGCTGTTGAATTAAGCAATTCAGAGCGGCGAAGTTATCTTGAATTGTTGCTGCTCCGAAAAGGTCTTGCTGACCAGGGGGCCGAAATTGGTTGACCGTTGACTGTCGTCACTAGCAGGCGAGTCCGTCATGCCGGGTGGCCGTAGCTCGGCAAATCGTGTGATCCTGAATCGACCTGCGATTGCCACACACCCATGGAACAGAATGAGGGTCATGACCGAGAAATTCAACGTCATGGGAACATTATTGATTCTGGCACGCACGAATGGGAGACTCTTCCAAAACAACGGCAGAACCTGTGGCTGCTTATCATTCATCAGATTATCTTTCGGGTAGGATGGACGTTTAAAACAGAGAGCGTCGTTCTCCCATCGTTCCTCGATCATTTGGCGGGGCCTGGTGCTGGATTCTATCGCGGCTTTTTGCCCATACTGAGCCGTCTAGGGCAGGGGATCTTGCCATTGGCAGCATCGAGTACTGTGGAGGTCTTCCGACACAAGAGAAGTCTTCTCTCTTTGACAACCTGTCTTCTTGCTATCCCACTGAGCTTCTTTGCAATGATTGCGATGGTGGATGGGCAATTGAGCGGTGGTTTTCTGGCTGCGGCTTTTCTGGGGGGATATTTTGTCTTCTCGGCTGTTTACGGGATTTATCAGGTCGTGTTCAACACCGTACAGGGAAAACTCATAGAGCCTGAAAAACGTGGGCGACTGATGAGTTACTCGACATTCTGGGGAACATTTCCTGCGGTTGTGGCTGCTGTGTTCTTCCTTCGGCCATGGTTACGGAATGGCGACTCGCGATATGATATTGTCTTCCTTTCCGCGGCCGTTCTGTTCACTGTCTCAGGAATCCTGTGTTTGTTTCTTCGCGAAACGCATGGAGAGCTTTTTGAAGAGAATACAGTGTCACGCAGTCCGTTTGGAAGGATGAGAACGCCTTTCAGGTGTCATCCAAATTTGAGAAAGTTATTTGTTGTTGCGATGGTCTTCAGTGTCACATTGACACTAACGCCACATTATCAGGCGTTCGCACGAGACCAGCTTCACATCGGGTCGAACCAATTATTCCTTTGGGTTATTGCTCAGAGCGCAAGTGTGGGGATATTCAGCGTCTTGGCCGGGGCTTTGGCCGACCGATATGGGAATCGGTTAACCTTGGCTGTGCTGATTTTTGGCTCAGCATTAGCACCAGGATGGTCATTGACCCTGTTTTACCTGCCGGGGTTTGCGGAGTCTTCCGTGTGGCTAACGTTTGTTGCGCTCGCGTTTTCCACATTAGTCCCCCGGGTGGCAGCCAACTATGCGTTGGAACTGGTTCCGGAGGAGGATCATCCTATAGCCACGGCGCTTCTTCAATTCGGCATGACTTTACCGTTGTTTGCTTCTCCAGTTTTTGGCCAGCTCAGTGAGTCGTGGGGATTCAGGCCACTCTTGTACGGTGCGATCGTGGTTAGTGTTACAACCGGCGGACTGACCTTTATCCTGCCCGAGCCACGACGCCGCATAGAACGGGCTGAACACATAGGCAAGCCGATCACTGCCGAGGAATAGACGGCACCATGCCTGGCAGATGTGGTCGGAAGCGAATTGCTGCCATTCACTACATCTTGTTAACAACTTCGATCCCAAGGAGTTCTAAACCTTGGCGAATCACACGGGCTGTCAAGTCACAGAGAAGAAGACGGCTTTGTCGCTCTTCGGCATTTTCAGCCTGAAGCACTGGGCAATTCTCGTAGAAAGTGGAAAATCGATTGGCCAACCCAAAGAGGTACGATGTCAGTTGGTTGGGCCGATAATCCTCCACCACCAGTGCGATGGCTTCCGGAAAGCGGATGATTTCCCGCCCCAGTGCCCGTTCTGCCGGATGCTTTAGATGAATGTGACCGTTAAACTCGCGTAACGTCTCCACATTCACGCCGCCCTTGGCAAAGATGTTTTGAATTCGTGCATAAGCATATTGCATGTAGGTTCCTGTATTGCCTGTCATGGCCAGCATCTTGTCGTAACTGAAGATGTAATCGCTGGTTCTGTTTTGAGAAAGGTCGGCATACTTGATGGCGCCTATTCCGACAACTTCGGCGACCCGACGCCGTTCCTCCGCTGTTAATTCTGGTCCGCCGGGTTTGGCATCATCGTTGGCATTAACGATTTCGGCTGCCCGTCGCACAGCTTCATCGAGGAGAGACTCCAACCCAATGGTGTCGCCTTCACGGGTCCGAAAGGGACGTCCGTCTTCGCCTAGGACTGTGCCGAAGCTTACGTGCGCCAGTTTCACCTGTTCAAAACCAAGCATTCGTGCCACCGCAAAAAGCTGGCGGAAATGCAGACTCTGACGAAAATCCACGACATACAGGATTGCGTCGGGCTTCCAGGTTTCCATTCGGTAACAAAGAGTGGCCAAATCAGTGGTCGCATACAGGAAGGCACCATCCTGTTTACGGATGATCATGGGAACTTCAATATCGGGGAAAAAGATACAAATGGCCCCTTCGCTTTCTCTGGCAATCCCACGTTGCAGCAGATCTTCCACTAACGGCCCAAGTCGATCGTGGTAGAAGCTTTCTCCCAGTGTAAAATCGAACTGAATCCCCAGCCGACCGTAAATCCGATGCATCTCGTCCAGACTGTACGGCAGAAACTCCCGCCATAACCTGAGGTTTTCCGGATCCCCTGCGTGAAGCTTGGCCGTTTCTTGGAGCACCTTTTGTCCGATGTCTGCATGTTGCATTGCCAACCGGTACAAACGCTCATTGCGTTCGACAGCATCGATCTTCTCGCACACGGCGTTCAGATCTTCGCGCAGTTGGGTAATCTCCGACTCCATTTGACGGAGTCTCTTGACCCATTTTTTCCGTTCAGCTTCGGGCGCCTGTTGGCTCTGAGCTTGAAGCTCATTTAGGTTGGCTTCCTTCTCCTCGAGACGCCGTTTGAGTTCTTCACGCTTGGGGAGATTCTCGTGATAATCGATGATCTGACGGACCAGCCGGTAAAGGCGAGCCAGCTCATGGACGGGCTGCTGGCGGTAAGCATCCCTATCCAGGAAGTGGCGGTAACCGTAAATGATCATCCCAAATTGCGTTCCCCAATCTCCAATGTGGTTATCACTGATCACACGATGTCCTAAGAACCGCAGGGTACGGTAAAGGGCATCTCCGATGACTGTGGAACGAATGTGGCCAACATGCATTGGCTTTGCAACGTTTGGAGCCGAATAGTCAATGATGATGGTTTCCGGATTCTCGACGCACGGAACGCCCAGCCGTGGGTCCGCCACCAGCGACTCGAGGATTTGCTCGAGATAATCGTTCCGAAGTCGAAAGTTAATAAACCCTGGCCCGGCGACTTCGGGAGGGTTTGCGATGTCAGACACATTCACACGACGCGAAAGCTCTTCCGCCAGTTCACGAGGCTTTCGCCCGAGTCGCTTTGCCAGCGGCATAACGAGGTCGGCCTGGTAATCGCCAAATCGATCGTCCTGACTCGGGTGAATCAGGTTGAGAAATTCGTCTGTCTGATTCACATATCCCGAAAGAACATCGGAAAAACGTTTCCGTAGTTCAACCAGAACATTCATCGATGATCGTTCCTTTTCTCACATTTTGACTTGGAAGGCAAAGTCTGGCATGCGGCCCAAATGAATGCATAACTGCAGAATGGCAGACCCGCGCAACCCGAAGGGGCATTTCCTCACACGGTTTCTTCCGGACGTGGCACAGAAGAAACCGGATTCAGAGGGACCCGACGCGCATGGGCCCACAGGTCTTCGAGCGCGTAAAACGCTCGTGTTTCTGGATCAAAAAGGTGAATGACGACGTCACCGTAGTCCAGCAGAATCCAGCGGCTTTCACCAAAACCCTCGATTCCCAGGCGTCGGGCGCCATATTGGGTCAGTGCCTCGTCGATGCGTTCACTCATGGCGTGGAGTTGTCGCCGACTTGTCCCGGAGGCTATGACAAAAAAATCAAAAAAAGTTGTCAATTCACGCATGTCCAGAATGACAATTTCTTGTCCACGGTGCTCCTCAGCCGTTCGAGCGGCCAACAAGGCCTTTTCCAAGGACGGTGATTCTTCTCGGGGGGGTGATGAGAGGTGTTCTGTTTCATTCACGCGTGTCTCTCCATTCTAACCAACCAAAACGCTTCAATTATTTTAGTTAGAAAGGATACCGGCGCGAACGACTGAGAGCCTTAGAACACGGCATGGTCCAAACTGTGTAAAATGGGAGTATCGCGTCGATACGCGAGTATTTTCACTTGTAGCGACAGCCGTATGTCTGTCCTGAAAGCATGGTCTTCACAGTTCTTCCTGGATCGCTTGAGTGAGAGCACACCAGGATAGTCACCTCCCTTACCGGATTGGGGAACGGTTTCTTTCTTTAAGGAGACGGGATAACCCTTATGATGAGCCGTTACAAGAATGTCTATGTTTTGGATGTTATGTCGGAAGACCGACCCGGCATTGTTGCCGCTGTGAGTTCGGCGGTGGAAGAACTCGGCGCAAATATCGATGCTTGCAGTCAGACCGTCCTCGGCGGTTATTTCACGCTCATCATGATTGTGAGCTTGCCGGAGCCGATCTTGCCGAAAGACCTCGCTGAGCGGGTTCGCCTGGCAGGTGGAAACTGGGATTTGCAGGTTTTGGCGCGTGCGGCGGTGCCATCGTCATCCTCTTTGGTCAAACCAGTCTATGACCGGTTTGTTATCACAGCCTTCGGGACCGACCAACCGGGGATTGTCAGGCGGTTCAGTCAGTATTTGGCGAGCAAAGATATCAATATCGTGGACCTTTACGGCGATCGTTCTGGGGATGAATTCGTGCTGATTGGTCAGCTTGAAGTCCCGACCAAATGGGACATCCGGCTTCTCCAGGCCGATCTTGAACAAATGGGGAATGAACTGGGATTTACAGTCAAACTTCAACACGAAAATGTCTTTGTGGCAACGAACCAATTACGGCTGATTCATGCCAGCGAGAGATGGCCGACGATGGGAACGAAGCCGCAGACAGCCGCGCGGGCCGTTATGACGTAGTCAGTTTACGGGAATGTATTGAAGAAAACAAAAGAGGCGGCTGACACCAATCAGCCGCCTCACACCTTATTCAGAGCAACAACCTAATCGTTATCTGAGACGATACGACGACCTACACGCCACGATCGAGTGATGGTCAAATCAGGCTAGCGAGTCGCTCGACCAAATCGACGGTGCGGCAGCTATAGCCCCACTCGTTATCGTACCACGAAACGACTTTCACCATTGAACCCTCAATGACCTGGGTCCAAGGCGCTGCGAAGATCGAGCTGTGCGCGTTACCAATCACGTCGCTCGAAACAATGGGGTCTTCGGTGTACTGAAGGATTCCCTTGAGTTTGCCTTCGGCAGCCTCTTTCACGGCCGCGTTGATCTCGGCGGCTTCGACAGGTCGCTTCAGCTCGGCCACAAGGTCAACGACACTTCCCGTGACCACGGGCACCCGCATCGCGATGCCTGTGAGCTTTCCCTTCAATTCCGGAATCACAAGGCCGACAGCTTTCGCGGCGCCGGTTGATGTCGGAATGATGTTCGCAGCCGCCGCGCGGGCACGGTAAAGGTCCTTGTGGGGTAAATCCAACACCCGCTGGTCGTTCGTGTACGCATGAACAGTTGTCATCAGACCCCGCACGATGCCGAACTTCTCGTGCAAAACCTTTGCCACAGGGGCCAGGCAGTTTGTCGTGCAGCTCGCATTGGAAATGCATGTGTGCTCACGCTTCAACTGATCATCATTAACCCCCAAAACACACGTAAGATCCGGATTATCTTTTGCTGGAGCACTGAGGACGACCTTCTTGGCGCCAGCCTCAAGGTGCGAGGCATAACCCGGCTTTCCATCGCCACCGCGACTCGTGAAGACACCGGTGCTCTCAACGACGATATCGGCGCCAAGGGCCTTCCAGGGCAACTTCGTCGGATCCTTTTCGGCCATCACGGGGATCTTTTGGCCATCAATAATCAGGTTCTTCTCGTCGAAGCTAACCGTTCCAGCGTATGTCCGGTGGACACTGTCATACTTAAAAAGCATGGCAAGGGTCTTAACATCGGTGATGTCATTGACACCGACGATCTGAAACCCCCCCTTCTGCATCATCCGACGAACGACGAGTCGGCCAATCCGTCCAAAACCATTGATTCCAACTCGAATAGCCACAACTTTCTCCTTTCCCTAAAAATGACCACAAACACTGACTCAGTGTGTTGCTACCAGCAGATCAACCCGGTAATTATATTGGACAATATCGTTCATGACAACCACCGGAGTCTAACGTGCAATTGATACCTTCTTGTCGTCCAACGTGGCTTCTTCCTGCGGGGGTACCGAAAGGTGTTTGGGAGTACGCTCATTCCAAAGAGATTGCCGCGGAGTATGACCAATCGATCGCGTCCACCGATTTGGTCGTTTTCGACCAGCAAGTGATCGCCCGATACTGCAAGCAGCCGGGCTTGGTGGTGGATTTAGGCTGCGGAACGGGACGGGCCTTGTTGCCACTCTTGAAGAAGGGTTTTCAGGGGATCGGCGTGGACTTATCGCGGCCCATGCTCCAGACCCTCCTGAGCAAGGCTGAGCAAAACGGCAAAAGCGTTTGGGCTATTCAGGCGAATATTGTCGAGTTGGGTTGTCTTAAAGACGAAATTGCCGACTATTGTCTCTGCCTCTTCAGTACCATTGGAATGATTCACGGACGATCAAATCGCCGTCGCGTTTTGGAACACGTGGCCAGGATTCTTAAACCCAGCGGTATTTTCATCGTGCATGTTCACAACATCTGGTTTCAGGCTTTGACAGCGGGTGGGCGAAGCTGGGTCATCCCGCATTGGTTTCAGACGCGGGTTCTAAGAAAATGGGAATTCGGCGACAAGTTCTTTGACTATCATGGTATTCCCAATGTATTTGTGCACGCTTTTACTCGCCGGGAGCTTCTGCATGACCTTCGGTTTGCCGGCCTGAGCGTGAGGGCACTGATCCCCCTGGCGGTGGGGCGACGCGAGCCGCTTCCGTGTCCGTGGTTTTTCGGATGGTTACGGGCGAATGGGTGGATTGCCGTTTGCCAGAAGCCCGGCAAGTGATTCTCTTTGTCTTACACCTTGCGGACCCAAACAAAACAGGATGCCTTCGCCGAGGCATCCTGTTCAAAAATCATGCGGTGTGCTCAAAGGCTGCCGGTCCGTCGTCACCTAGCGTTGAACCACCACTCTCCTTGAGAGGGGGCTGTCAACTGTTGCCGGGTAGCGACCAACTCGGCGGAGATTGTCTGTCGGGACGCCAACTCCCACGCGTTGATTTGCACACCCCCGGTGACGAACATCCAGTTCCGACCAACACGTCCGAAGACGGATTTTGAAGGTACGTACTTCGCAGGTTCCAACTGGGCTGGCTGCAAGCCGTTTCCACCGAGAATTGTCGGCAAAGCCAGGTCTGCCTTTTCGAGCAGCCTTTCGCTTGCAATCAGCGCGGCCACTGTAGCCAGATCCATGCAATTGCGAACCTGACCAAAAACGGGATCAGCCTTGGAAAGCTCATCGTACCGTGCCGTCATCAGATCGGCCCACTTGCGATAAACCGGAGCGGCTTCGACCGTCTTTTCCCGCTCGCCCGTCGCTCCGCGAATATCGGCTTCCACCATAGTCTTGACGGCGGCTTTCTGGAACTTCCACGTAAGGCCAGCATCGTCGCGCAACAAAGGTTCGTAGTCCGGCGCCAGCCACCATCTTGGCATCATATTTCCAGGGACGCGACCCGAGCTGCTGACGAGAGTTGGAAAACTGGGCAAGCCCGCAACAGGGGATGGCTCGATCCCCATGGAAATCTGCTTCATCCGAAAATCGGCTGCGACAAGCACTCGTGCAAAATGCGTGTTCTCGGGAACGCCGGTAATTGTGACGATCTGGTTCCCCAAGACCTGCTCCAAACCTGCTGCAAGCCGAGCCGGGTCGGCCCCACCTTCGCGGGACCTAACAAACGTCCGAAGTCGTTGAATCCCCTCGGCTGTTGGGTCGATAGAGCAACTGATAACACTCCTCTGGGGTGCAAAGGCGGTCCGCAACGCCACGACAAGATCATCCAGGAGGATGATGGGCTTTCCTGACTGCACACCGACCGGGTAACCGCTCTCGTGGATCTTCCAGGGTTCCGCCGGACCGACGAGAACAATGTCTTTTTGGTCGGGAAAAACCAGCACGTATTCGATACGGGTCAGACCACCGAGGCAGGCGACTTCATCAGGAACGGGTTGACCAGCCTGAGCAGCCGCGGCCACTTGGTTCTCCAAGCCCCGGAGAGAAATTGCCCGGCTGGTGGCAGGCTCGCCGAGCTTCCCGGAAAGCTCTTTATGATAACTCTGCCAAAGCTGCCGCATCTCGGCCAGATTTTCTCTTGGTGCCTTCTGAATAACCCCCGACGGGTCAATCAAAACCCCCCCGACTGCTCGGTTTGCATATACCCCCGTCGTCTGAGCGTAGCTCCCGGTTGAGTTCAAGAGCAGTCCGGTTAAGAGCACCGTCGCCGAAAGAACTTTTGTCCAGCTAAACCGAGCCCATGAACTGGCCATAATCGTCTCCCAATCGGAAAACTGTGTCTGTTTGAGTGAAGGAATACAGGCCGGGTCCCAATAATACATACCCTGCCGGAAACCCACCGAGGGGTTTCGGCGCCGCGACATCACAATCCCATTTTAGGCTAATTCAGAGACTCGCACATTTCAACTTTAATCCTCGGTTTTTCGTAACTTACCAGTTAGACGCACAAATGTGCCTCAGTTCCGGCGGAACGCTGTGGCTGAATTCATGCGACGCCCTTACGGCTGATATGGTGTGATTTCTGAACACTCGCGGCCTCTTTCACGGATCGCGATTGAAGTATGGCGGTGCACCATTTCACCCGTTTCAGCCTAGAGTCCTTATAACCGCGATGGGTGATTGCATTTCGTGGACCTTGTCAAAGGTTTCACTCGCGATATTTAGTCGTTGGATTGGCCGCAAGAGTTCCTGGGCGGTTAGCCCGCGCAAGTCTTTTGACGAAAACCGAAGTGTGTAAAATAGATTTGGGGATGCGAAGGCCGGTTTGTGATGAACCGGGCGTCATTTGGGAAGATCGCTTCCTGACGAGGGTTTGACGTTGTCAGAAGTTGCCTATCTCGTTATTCGCGAAGGTTCCAATTGGACCGACGTGTTCCGTCTGGTTCCAGGCCAGGTGATCACGATCGGTCGGGCGCCGACGAATCAGATCATCATCAAAGACGAACGGTGCAGTCGAAGTCACGCAGAGGTATTTGTTTCCGAAGGCCGCTGGGTGATTCGTGACCTTGAAAGTCGTAACGGTACGGTCGTCGGGAACAAACTTATCAAGAGTGATCATCCCCTCGAATCGGGGGACGTCATCCGGATCGGACGGTCGCAACTCGTTTTTGTCCGGCGGTTGAGTGATGCATTCCCTGAAACGGGGACGGTGCCCGGTCGTGAACCGGTGTTGGATGAACCAGAAGGACAATCAAGTTCCGTCTCGGATAGCGACGTTGAAGTCCTTGGTGAGTATGAACCAACGACGATCACGCATCGCCGAAACCGGGCCAGACTCCTTGAATCGGAAGAACGCGAGGATGCTGCTCTGGCGGAAGCAGGAAAAGCCGCAGCCAAATTGTGCCGGCTCGCGTTCGAACTGGGGAAGGCTGGAACGGCGGTGCGGATGGCCGAACTTGTGCTGGAAGCCTTGTTTGAGATGACAAGCGTCGATGGCGGGGCCGTCCTTCTGGTGCCGCGGGATTTTTCGGGTACGGCGACCGGCACTGATCTTCGTGTTGTCGCCTCGAAAACGACCTCCCGCTGGCCGTACCATCGCGTGTCGAATTTTCTGGCGAGCACAGTTCTGCGCGAGGGTGAAGCGGTCCTTGCCAGGAACGTCTTGGACGATAGCGCCATTGGGAGCCGAGACAGTCGCGGCGAGATCCACGCCACGAGTGTTATTTGTGCCCCTGTTCGTCAGGGAAAGCGGGCCGTTGGGGTTATCCACATTTATTCCACAGATGCTAATCGTGGTCCAAGTCCTGAAGACCTGGAGTTCACATTGGCCGTAGCCGACACACTGGCGGTAGCCCTGACGAATCTGAACCGCCAAGAGGAATTGGCGGAGAATTTGACACAGGTCAAGACAGAGAACGTTCAATTGCGAGAACGGCTGGGGGTTCAAAGCGAACTTGTGGGGCGGAGTGAGGCTATCCGGAAGATTAACGAAGAGATTGCAAGGGCAGCCGCGTCAAAGGCCACTGTGCTCATCCGGGGAGAAAGTGGTGTTGGCAAGGAATTGGTAGCTCGGGCAGTCCATTTTTCGAGTTCGCGGCGGTCCGCTCCGTTCGTGTGCATCAATTGCGCGGCACTTTCTGAAGAACTCCTCGCGAGTGAATTGTTTGGACATGAAAAGGGAGCGTTTACGGGAGCCTTTGAGCGGAAGATCGGAAAATTTGAGTTGGCCCATCAAGGGACCTTGATGCTCGATGAAATCGGAGAGATGAGCCCTGGTATTCAGGCGAAGTTGCTCCGAGTCCTCGAAGGGCATCCCTTTGAGCGGGTTGGTGGAAGTCAACCGATCAAGGTCGATGTCCGAGTCATTGCGGCCACCAACCGGGACCTTGAACAGGAGGCTGCCCAGGGACGGTTTCGTCGTGATCTGTTCTTCCGGCTTCGCGTATTGGAGATTGTGGTTCCACCTTTGCGGAAGCGGATCGAAGATATTCCCGAACTGGCGTACCATTTCCTGGCAAAGTTTCGCGAAGAGACAGGGCGGAAAATCAAAGGATTCACAAAACAGGCCATGGAACGGCTGACGTCCTACCGCTGGCCCGGGAATGTCAGAGAACTGAAGAACGTCGTCGAACGGGCGGTTGTGCTCTGCAAGGGCGACTACATTGACGTTGACGACCTGTTGCTTTCGACCTTACCGACGACAGGTGATACTGCGGAGGCTTTGCTTCAGGATCGGGGATATCGGCCGTGTTCGCTTGAAGAACTGGAGCGGGCACATATTCTGGCAACTCTGCGGCACACAAATTGGAACAAGAGTCGATCGGCGCACATCCTCGGGATCGAGCGGTCAACTTTAGAACGAAAGATTCGTCGTTACGGACTTGACGAACTGGCACGGAAAAACCCGGAGTGACTGTTGGCCAGGTGATGGGGACTCGTCGCAAGCCAATATCGGCAGGGGATTGTAGGTTCGCTTGGAGCGGTTTTCTCCATAAGTCCATACCGCTTCGGCGGTCGCTCTGAAAAGACTCCGGTTGCCAATCTGAATACGTTTGCCTACTGGTAGGGGCAATTCATGAATTGCCCCTACGGTTTTGCGAAGACTGGCAACGCTATTTCCTTGCGCAGAATGACCTGAGGCCCAGAATTTGACAAGAATGCGACAAAAGCGAAGCGTTTGTCTCCGCTCCGTCTTTCCGGTCCGGTCCCATGTTTTGAAGGTGACTCTGGAGAGCGAAGGGACAATTTGTAGCGAAGGCTATTTCACCGAAATCGCCTTATTCGGTTTCGGAAATGCAGGTAATCGGCCAGAACCTCAGCCAGGTTTCTGCTCGTATCGACGAGGACATGTTCGGCTCGGTTGCGCTGACAGAGATCAACAAGACGCCCCTGGAATTCGTGAAATGCCCGAAGATAGTCCGCCCGGAGATCTTCCGGCCGGGTAATCAGTTCGTCGGGTTGTTCAAGCCCAACGAACTTGGTTGGTCCTGTGAATTCAAAAGCGATTTCGTCATGATGGAGGATCTGAAGAAAGATCACCTCATGCCGATGTGCGCGGATTTGCTGGACGGCTTTTTCCAGCTCTGCCAAGTCCGTAAAAAAGTCGCTGACGACGATGATAACCTCCCGTCGTTGAAATCGTCCAGCCAACTCGGAGAGACACTCCGCCATCCGTGTTTTTCGAACGGCCTCGGTCATTTCAATGTGTTCTGTCATCCTGACAATTTGAGCAAGAGAGTGGCTTGGTGGCACAAAACCTCGGACTTCATCGTCGAAGGTGGAGAGTGACACTTTGTCGCCCTGTCGCAGAATGGCGTATCCCAGGGTTACGACGGCCCGAGCCGCATACTGGAGCTTTTGCTGCTCGCCCTCGCCGTATCGCATCGAGGCGCTGCTATCAAGGATGAAATGGCAGACCAAATTGGTCTCCATTGCATATTGTTTGACGACATATCGGCCGCGGTTGAAATAAACTCGCCAGTCGATGTGTTTGGGGTCATCACCCCAAACATACCGGCGGTGGCCGACAAACTCGACAGCAAACCCCGCGAGAGCCGACCGATGAGAACCAGCCAAGTTGCCCAGGATTAGGCCATGCGGCTCAAATCGCTGCCGGGCGATGCGGGCAAGGACTTCGGGGTCAAGATAACGGGAAAGAATCGATTTGGCCATGGTTGAAGATCATTTCGCTAACGGCCCGTCGGCCTATTTCTGCGTTTCGTGGTGACTAACACTCCGGGTGATCACATAAGGCCTTCAGGTTTTTCGTACTTGGCATCTGCCGGAACGGCTTCGATCAACATTTCAATCAGTCGGTCGCTCGTCAGATTATTGGCCTGAGCCGCGTAGTTTCCGGCGATGCGATGTCGCAAGGCTGGTTTAAGAAGGGCCTGAACATCGCCAATTGTCGCGTGACAGCGACCATGTAACACGGCCCGGGCTTTGGCACAAGTCACCAGGGTTAACAAGCCCCGTGGACCCGCTCCCCAGGCCACCCAGCGGGTGACGAAATCAGGACTTTCGGCGGAGGCAGGTCGCGAAGCACGGACCAGTGCCCAGGCGTAGCCCAGGACTTGGTCGGAAATCGGAATCCGCGTAACCAGTTTTTGAAAGGTGATCAATTCTTCACCCGTCATCAGGGGATCGATCGTCCCTTGTTGGCCCCCGGTGACCCGTCGAGCGATTTCCCATTCCTCGGCGGCTGACGGATAATCGACTTTGATATAAAGCAAGAAGCGGTCGAGCTGAGCCTCGGGCAGGGGATAAGTTCCTTCCTGCTCCAGGGGATTCTGGGTTGCCAGTACGAAGAAGGGATCGGGCAAGCGATACACCCGGCCGCCCGCGGTGACTTGCCGTTCCTGCATGGCTTCCAGCATGGCGGCCTGAGTTTTTGGCGGTGTTCTGTTGATCTCGTCCGCGAGGATCATATTCGCGAAGATCGGCCCGGGAAGAAACTTGTAGCCCCGTTCACCCGTTTTCGGATCTTCCTGAATGATGTCAGTTCCCGTAACGTCGCTTGGCATGAGGTCCGGGGTGAACTGAATGCGTTTGAACGTCAAATGAGTGGCTTGGGCAAGTGAACTTACGAGGAGGGTTTTTGCCAGGCCAGGGACACCTTCCAAAAGCGCATGTCCGCGAGCAAGAATTGCGATGAGAACCTCCTCAATCACCCGCTGCTGGCCCACAATGACCTTCGCCAGTTCTTCGCGAATCCGCTGGTAGGCCTGATGACATCTTTCGACTGCTGCCAAATCACTTCGCGAGACTTCCGGTTGCATATTCTTACTCCAGATTCTGAAAGTACCGACGTAAACGATCTTCGTATCCCTTCGGCGGGGGTAGAGCCATTCCTCCGCGAATGGCTTCCCTCATCTGCGGTGGTAGTTGGAGAAGCCAAGGGGGAAGGGTGTTTTCTCCGGATGGGCCACTGACACCCTGGCCCTGCTGGTTTGCCCCGCGACTATCAGCATTGGCTTGAGCTGTCTGTTGACGAAGCGGTTGCACGCTTGCCGTGAGGTTTTGCGTAGTATTTCCCCCCCTGGCGACACCACCCTGACTCTGGGGGGATGCTGTATCGGAAGGTTGCGACGCTACCTGATTCGCCGTCGAACCCATGTGTTCCGCCGATGGAGAGGTTGGGGTCTGTCCGGGCTGTGGCGTAGCGATTTGTTGTGCCGTGCCTTGAATTGCCGCCAGGGCCATCTCGGCAGGATCCATCGTATTTTCACCCGTCTCTTGCTGAGAGGGGTGATTTGCGAGATTCTCAGGCGGTTGTTTAAGCGCATCCAGCAGTTCGGGGAGTTTCTGGGCGGCGGATAACGCTCGGGATAATTGGGCCTCCCGCTCCGAAAGCACCTCGGCTGCAGCTGTCAACCCATGCTCGAAACCTTGTTTGCCTGCGGGGGTGATTTCGGGACGCTGCGGGGCCTCGTTGGCGACACGATGGGCAGCATTCTCTGCCGCGTGCAAATTTGATGTGGCGTCAGGGTGAACCGGAACAGCTACGTCTGAAAGCTTCTCCGCGGTTTGGGCATGCTGTCCAAATTCGTTGGCGACCTGTGGGGCTAGCTCGTTTATCAGGTCATGAATCTGTTCAGCTGCTTCGGCCAGCTCGGACGCGCTTTTCTGTTGCCATGAAACGGCCTCGCTTTTTGCCCCATCATCTGTCGCGAGACGTTTGGTTGCCTCCTGGGACGCTTCTCTTGCAGACTCCAGCGCCGACTTGAGCACGTCGCGGCGTTTAGCCATCGTATTCTCAGGCAGGTCGGGTAATTCGGCCAAACTCGCCAACGCTTCCGCACTCGCCGCCGTCACTTTCTCCTGGGCAGTCACGTCTTGATTCTCAGGGGATTGTGTGGTTGATTTCTCAGCGTCTTGGGCGGCCTGCTTCGCAAGTTCAAGAGCCTTTCGCGTATCCGGCGCCGCGCGGATCTCCTGGGCGCGATCCTGCCGTCCCATGGCCTCCTGTTGCGCGGCTGCGGCTTCGGCAACTCGGGAAGCAAGATCGTTGAGCTTCTCCAGAGTCTGACGTACCGGATTATCGGCTAACGGAAGCTCGGCTTCGACGGCTTTTCTTGCAGACTGGACTTGATTCAATTGTTCCTCTGTGAGCTTCTGCAACTCAGCCGCCCGTTGCCTGGCGAGCTGCATGGGGTTCTCCTCACTTGGGGTTTCTAATCCCCGAAGGCTTTGAACTGCCTCAACCAATTCTGCAGCAAGGCGCATCCGTTCTGCATCAGCCAGGGCCATTTCGACAGCCGAAATCGCCTCATCAATCGCTTGTTCTGCTTGCCGGGCGGCCATTTGGGCGGCAGTCTCATCTGCAGGTCCGGGTTGTTTACCGGACTTCTGTTCTTGAACCTCCGCACTTTGCCCGGACGGAGTCTCTGCTGCCTTATTTTCATTGGCGGTTTGCTGAGGTGTGCTAGGCTGTTGCTGAGGTGATGACGCTGTCGGATTGGTGTCGTTTCCAGATTCCGATTGTGCTTCTGCCAATTTCGCGAGCGTCTGAGACGTTTGGCCCACGGTGTCGGCTGCCTTCTCGATGGCTTCCTCTACGTTCTGAGGAAGTGACTTTTCCGCAGGAACATTTTTGATCTTTTGCCCGAGGCCGGCCTCCGCTTTAGCCGCCTCACTCACTTGTCCCTCGTCTGCGGTTCGGCTAATTTCGTTTTGCTCCTGGCGGATTTTTTCTAATTCGGCCTTTGCCTGGCGCAGGTCAGCGACTTGCGAGCGAGCGACCTCTGAAGTAGGCAGCCCCTGAGCAGCCTCCGGGTTGTCTGGCTCTGTTTGAAGACTCTGAATGGCCTCGGCCAGATGGTCAACCACCGACTGCTGATGCTCTGCTGCTTTTTGAGTTTCCCCCTGGAATAGCGTCTCAGTTGCCTGGCTTGCGGCACGAGCGGCTTGCTCCAGTGGTTCCAATGTCTGCGGCAATTTCTTGGTTGTTTGCTCTATGTCTTTCTGCAATTGCAATTGGTTTTGTGTCAACGGCTCTAATTGCTGGGCGTCAGTCTCCGCGTTGAGGGTTTGCTGTCGCAATTCCTCCTGCCGCTGTGCCAGGGTTTCAAGAGCACGTCGGGCTGCTTCTCTTGAATCACTTTCCATTTCTCCTTGAAATCGTCGAATCCTTTCCAGAAGAGCCTCAAGGGAGGCGATGATCTGGCGTTCGAATTGGGCAGCATCTGTGAATTGACTTTCGGAGAGTTTTTGAACTGATTGACGGAAAAGGCCGTCAACGTCACTTTCCCCGAGAGCCTGTAAAGCAGCGCCCGCTTCACCACCGACGGTTCCTCCCCACGTTTGAATTTCTTCCAGCGACTGTTGTAAACCCTTAAAAAGGGTATGAACATCCTGCTGGTCTTCCCGTATTGCGACCGCTGATGCCGCTTGTTGGACCGTGTTTTCGGCGGGAGTCTTCTCAGTCCGTTCCAGAACACCAGTTTCGCGCTCAATCAGTCTCACGACTCTTTCTTCAATCTCGGCGATTCTTAGGCGACGAAGAATCTTCTGCCGTTCAAGAAGCAACTGGACAAGAACGGTGCGGCTTTTCTCTCTGGCAAGCTGAAAGAGGATGGCTTGCTTTTCCGGCGGGGCCTGGACCAATTGTTCCAAGGTCAGCAGGACCTCTTTCATATGGGTTTCTACCAATTCGTCCAAATGTCCCTGCATCTCACGGAGTTCACCATATAATGGCAATTTCGTCAGCCCGTTCTCTTCCAGTTGCAGGATCTGTTCGTTGAGCCGCTCTGCGACAAGGCGTTTTGCCATTTGCCGAACTTGTTCCTGAAGGTTTTGTTTCCTCACCGTATCCGAGGGAGTTGCGGTTGAAAACGATGCCTGTTCGACTCCCTGATTGACTGGGGCGTTGGTAGATGGTTGCACGGACTTGCTTGGGCTGGATATCTCCGCATCTGCTCGCGGCACGTGGTCCAACCAGATCCACGGCAAAGACATTGCAATAATCAAAAATATGGCAGCACGCGGAACCCCGGTCGTTCGAGCTTCCCTGGCCGATCCTTTAAGATGGCGCATCGTGTGATCGTTCCGCATCAAGAAATACGAGATGCTCATTGTCCACCCCCCACGTCGAGCTGGCGGTCAATCATTTCCTGGAGCTGAGCCGCAGATTCTCGATCGGCATCGGCCATGACGGCCAGGATGCCTGCAAGATCCGTTACTTCCATAAGGACAGCATCCGTCTGGGTGACGACGCCTGATTGGTTGGCTCCACGTTCATCCTCGGCCATGATAACCAATTCGATTTTATCGCCCTTCTTCGCCTTAAGCTGCCCAAGATCGACCTTATACTTTTCGCTCAAAGCTCGTACGGATTGACCCTTTGATTGCCAGAGGATCCATTGACACGTGGCACCTTCTTCTCCATCTGCCTGAATTAACTTGCCAACCACACGCAACTCCCGCAGCCCCACGTCGTCACGGGCTGTTACGAACAAACTTGGTTGTGCTGTCGGCAAGACAAGGCGTGTGATTGTTCGGGCCTCAACCTGCGGCGGATAGTCCGGACGAACGGCCACAAAGACTTCTACTGGAGATGCTGGTTCCAACTCGAACCGATTCCGAACCTTAAACCGAATACGGACAGGATAGGCTACCTTTTCAAGTGGAGTCCCCATGGGATCCAGCCACCAGATTTCAGGAATCACCCCAGCCTGTTTCGCACTGTCTTCGGAGGCGTCCCCGGGGACAGTTGGTTTGTTGATCACGAATTCCGACCGTCTGGCCTCAATTTCTTTCGGTAATCCCTTTTGAAGCGGGATCTCCAACTGACCGATACTGGCTACAACGGGTTTCAATTCGGACGGGGACATCACTCCCAGCAGGACGCGTGTTCCTTCCCGAACAGAAATCTGCGTTTTGCCGAAGGAGATCTCCGGTTGTTGATTCGCACTGGGCGCCTCCTGATACACCAACCAGGGCAAAACGACCGGGGGCGGCACAACCGACATCTCAATCCACTGCGACGTTGTATCGCCCAGGGTCATACGGAATTGGCACGGTCTGTCAATCCCCATCAACTTCCCCGCAAACGTCTTCTGCGATGACGACGAAGCCTGATTGCCTTCTTGCTCGACCGCGACCAAAGAAACTTTGAGTTCCCGGCGGGGCTGCACCGTGCGGAATAGAGCCTGGCCTTCCCGAGGAATTTTGCCGGATGCCACCACGGTAATCGTCACTGTTCCTCCCGCCCCACACCATAGTTTCTGTTGGGCCTTATCCCAGGCAATTGGTTGATCATTTACGAGGACCCGCACAATTTGGGTTGCCGTTGGGTAGTTCAGATCGTGCAAGAAGAGTCGTTTTGCGAAGATTGAAACATGTTCCGGGAACAGGAAAACCAGCGCTGCGAACAACGCCAAACCGCAAACACTTGCGAGAACACGTTTTCTGAGCGGTGCCCGCGGGACATCTTCAATCAGCGGCAACTCTTTCGCTTTGGTCGCTACCTGGCGAATGACGATTCTTTCAAGCTCGACAGAACCCCATTGTGCCGCTTCCGGTCGCTCGAACTGGAGCGCAGCCACAAGATCACTGTCAATTCCGAAATGCTTCTGAACGAGCAATGCCAGCTCCAGCTCAGACTCGGGGCCTGTAAACCACGGTAAAATAAATCGCCGTGACGCCAGAAAAGCGAACGTCACAGTAATGACAATCAGAATCACCCGCTGCGGAATGGTCAGGTGCAAGGCCCAATCAAGTGCAAAAAGCGCTAAAGTCATGAACGCCAACCCGGCGAGGACGCCCAGGATCCCGATAGTTAACCGAAGCCACCGTCGCTTGCGGCCAATTCTTCTCAACAATCGATGGAGCGGCGCAAGGTCGCCATTCACCGCAGATTGAGCCATTTGCGTGCAAACCACTCGGAAAGCAATAGTCCGACAACGAAGACAAAAAACGGCCAGCTATTCCAAATCTCGAACTCTCGGATTTCTGATTCAACCCGCGCCTCGCGCGGCAAATCATTCAAGAGATTTGCCCATTCAGACATTTCGTAGCTCTTCCCGCCCGTCAATTGGGCCAGCAGACGCTGACGCTCAAGATTTCGGGTCGGTTGCTGAAATTCGACCACCTGATTGGAAACGACGAAGCGCGCCTCTACCGGCTGGTTCGTCAGCGGATCCTCCACAACAAGGCGGTACTCGCCTGGGTTGTACAGTTTCACGCGAGTCTCAAACCAACCTGCCCGGGTTTGACTGAATCGAACCTCGCGCATTTGGGACTGCGTCTCCTGGGGTACGAACAGCGTTCCAGCCAATTGAGGTGTGGCAAGTTGCGACGTATCCAAAGGACGAAAATCGGCATCATACGCTTCGACCGTCAACACGGCTTCGTCGCCAGTTCGGTACTCACGATGGTCTGACCGAACGACGAACCGCTTTTCGGCTCCCAGGGCGTGCTGAATGGCAAGACGATGGATCATCTGGCCCCAGAATTGTCGGTAGTACTTTTCACCATATTTGCGTCGCAATCTCCACATTTCGTTGGTGCCGACGTACACGACCTCCCCACGACCGACCTTTTGAATCGCGATGAGTGGCTGGTGGGTCTTGCCGTCGGGGCATGTATCGTGGGGGTGAGAAGCCAACACCGTGGCGAGGGGGCGAACTCTCTGGACGGGATAATACCACGAGAGTTTTCCCAAATTATCCCAGGCTTTCTTAAATTCTTCGTCGCTTTCGCCCAAGCGCATGAAGTCGAAAAGTGCCGCCTCAGGCGTCAATTGTGGGGCAAAGCCTGTTTCTCGAACCCGCGTGAGAGCCGGAACTTCAACGGGAAGCAACTGTCCAAGCGGTGTTTCATTCCACTGGCCTGGTCCGAATCGTGGTCCCGCGCAGAAAACCAAACCGCCGCCCATATCGTTGACGAACTCTCCAATCATTTCCACAATCGCGGGACTCATGGCCGAGGCTGGTAAATCACCGAGAATGATCACGTCATTTGCGAAGAAATCTCTTCGTGGGATGGATAGGCTTGTGAGGAAAAGCGGGTTTTTTTCGCCCACCTGAGGATCGGCCGATCGCAGATAGGTACGAAAACCATCGGGTCCGACGAGAGGGTCACGATGGAAAACTTCCCTGATAAACCGCCATTCCCAGGTTGGCTCATCCTCGATAAAAAGGACGCGAACAAAATAGTCGCGAACGAAAGTATCCTTGACGGCCCGGTTGTTCTGGGTCAGCTTCTCCGAAGGCAACGCTTCCACCTCCGCTGCGAATATGTGCTGCCCTGTCTCAGATGGGGTAAAAGGCAATTCTACCGTAACGACCCGATCCGTGAGATCGACGGTCCGTTCTAGAATTTGTTCTTCAGTGTTTTTTGTGGTCTCGGGGAGCGTCTCCGGAGCACCGCGAGGAGGGCGGTCAGCCGCGTCTTTCAATTGTGCGGGCTTTTGCACCCACACTCTTAATTGAACCTGATTGCCGGAGAACCCTTCCTGCCGCAGGACAACGGTCAGAAGTGACTTCTCGCCCTTCTTCATGAAGGGAGGTAGCTGCAGTTCCACGGCGACATCTTGCGACTCGGAACGCCCGACCCCGACACAGAACACCGGTACGTCCAAACGTGAGGCTAAAGCCTCAGGTGGTGGACCTGAGTTGTGATTGAAATCACTGACAAGGATCACACCGGCCAGTTGCGTTCCGGCCTTCCGTCTGAGGACATCGGCCAATGCGGCCCCCATCGCTGTCATCTCTCCGTTTGCTTTCAGCTGTTGCCGGAAGGTCTCTAGAAATGCTGAATCACGGGTTTCCAACTGAGGCAGCAAATCCAAACCATCGATTCGTCGAATTGCAAAAAACCGAAGCCGGTATTCTTTAGCCAACTCATTGAGCCTCTTTCCACCATCGCCAAAAAGAGTCTCAAGAACCTTTTGGATCCTCGAAATCGCATTCGTCTCTCCGACAAGATTTGAACTGTTGGGACTGAGCTGAGAATCTCTGCCGGCTCCCCGATCCTCTCCACCAGACTTGGCGGTTTCTGAGGGTGATTCATCGCGAATACTCATGCTGGCCGTGTCATCAATAAGAAACCACAGGGACGGCCGGATTGCATGGCGGATTCTTACCAGAATCACCGGTTGTGCGAGGATGACGACAATACCCACAAGTGCGGCAGCCCTGGTTAGAGTGAGAAGCAACCTGGCCAGCGAGCGGTTGCCCAATGGGTGGCGAGAGTAAAGGAAGACAACCAGTCCGACCACAATAACCAGCACAAAAAACAACCAGCCCCCTCGTCCCCCCATCCAGCTGGCATTCCAGCGCAGCGAAAGCGTCTCAATTGTTTCCAACTGAGATAGGCCCAGCACTCGTCCTATGACATAAAACAAGTTCACGATGAAACCTCGTTGCGCGAACGAAGGCGACTCAGCGATGCCAGTTCGATCATCAACCCCAAAAGCGCTGCCGTTACAAACCAGGGCCACCATTCACGGTTGCGGCGGTCAAGCGGCACGCCACTTTCAAGCGATACAACCCTCTGATGGCCAAAATGGCGTGTCAGTTCAGATTCTGGCAAATACTCCGGTATAGATTCTTCAGCAGGGCCGCGGATTCCCAGAAGGATCTCCTCGCGACCAGAAACATGAGCATTTCTCAGAACGCCGTCAGAACGTTGCGAGGACAAATCCGTTTGGCTTCTTCGACTGCCAGCTTGTGGACTCGCGACCGACATTCCACCTTGCGTCAAGCGGTGGATCCCACGCTGGGAGAACCCGTTCAGATCGATTCCAAATTTTTGCGGACGAATCGCACCGACCGAGACGGGCGACAATTCGCCGTCCGGCCTGACCAGGTGCCACACGGTGTTTGGGTCGTCAACGATGACCTGGTAGCGATCAGATGTCTCAAAGTTTCGTCGCGGAATTGCCTTTTCAACAAGGTTTCGGAGCATCCGATCAAGGACCACAATGGCATAACTTGCCGAGAGAGTGCTCCATTCGCGAGAAATGCCGCTGGTGATAAGGACAACTTCTCCTTGTCCGACCGAGCTTGTAACGACAAACGGAAGACCGGTGGTAAACCGTGCCAGGACCTGTGTTTCGGGATCGGCTCGTTTCGTCTTGTCTTCTGTAGCAGAGACTCTCTCAACGCTTCTGGCTGTGAACTTGTGAATGACTTCTCTTTCCAGGCTACGTTGCCATAAGAGCCAATTTGCGTTCTTAGGCTCCGATTCATCCGTACTTGGTAAAGGTTGTGTGAGGGTGTCCGCTGTGCTTGCCGAAAAAGAAGTCAGCCTTGCTTGCGGTAAATCACGAGGTTTGAGGTGAGCAACTTGGAAGAAATAGACACTACGATATAAATCCGCCAGTTCGCCGGCGTTCATACCTTCGATGAGAAACCACTCCCCAACGAGTGATTGTGGATCGATCTGAAACAGCGAAGATGGGTCCGAAACGATAGACGCAGGACGTCCCGCCAAGACAGGTTCGAATTCACCCGGCAGTAAATCGTAGGGAGTCTCAGAGGCCCGATTCCATGCCAGGGGATCGAAGTCTCCGCCGGCAATAACGACCAAATTCCCTCCCAACCGCACATATTCTGACAGGAGCGGCAGCTTGTCTCTTGGATCACGAATGCCCGCCAGGACAACGACCCGGCTTCGTGCCAGCAGGTCGCGGTTGATTTCCTCAAGCGCGTGTGCCCGAAGGGATAAGGACGCGGCCGTGTTTTCGAACGTTGCCGCAAGGAACTTTCTTATAAAATAGGTTTCTCCATAAGAGTTCTGTCGCGGGTCTTCTTTCGGGCCATACTGATCGACAAACACGATTGGGATGGATTTGAACACAGGAACCACCAAAGCGAAGCGATCATCTTGAGACAGTTCATCCGGAAGAATTGAGATTTCAGCGTCCAACCATTCAAGCTCGTCTGTCTGGAAGGACTCTTCTATAACATGCGGCGGGAAAGCAACCTCCAGGGTTTGCCCCGGCAGCAAATCAACCGTCTGGACGGCAACCTGTTGGCCTCTGACGGAAAGCTGCACAGGTAACGCGAGCCGCGGTTCAGGTCCCTCGTGCCGGATGCGAGCACGAAAGTGTGTCTCCGTTCCTGGGATCAGAAACCGGTCCGGTAGCGAGAGGCTCTCGATCCAGGTATTCTTCGGGGCATTCGGTTGGATGCGGAGAAGTTCCACGGGACCGGGAAGTTTCTCCAACAGTCCGGCGATTCCTTCTGCCGGAAAGTTGGTTTGTTGCATGTCCGAGATGAGAACCAGACGTTTTTGCTTTGGTTGTGAGAACTGTTCGCACACTCGAATTGCACTCTGAAGCACGGCCGCCACGTCACCCCTCTGATCCACGACCTTAAGGCCATCGATAAGCCCCTGCGCTTCATCCCGCGAGCATAACACTCCAAGGTCGCGAAGCTCACCAGGATCGGGAAAAGGGATCACAGTAACACGGCTATCTGGAGAAAGCGAACGAACCAGTTCTTTGGCTGTTTCCTTCGCGTCATCCAGCAAAGACTTTCCCAACGTCTTGTAGCCCATGCTCAGACTGTTGTCGATCATTACAATAAGATGGGTCGCAGACGATTGGGACCGCGGTGAAAGGTTGCCCCATTGGGGTCGCGCCATTCCTATGGCGAACAAACCCAGGCAAGCAACGCGCAGAAGAAGCAGGAGCCAATCCCGCAACTCGATGATGCGTCGGTTGCGACGCGAGGCTTGTAACAAGAACTCCATGGCTGCCCACGGGACAATTCGATAACGGCGTCGGTGCATCAGATGGATTAGCACGACGCCCAGCGACGCCAGAAGACCCCCTAATAGGAACCAGGGTGCAAGCCACATATGCGGTGAACTACCTTGTTGCCGCCGACGCACTCAGAAATCCAATTGAGAATTCACAGTGATTGAGTGGTCGGAAAGCCAGTTGAGGAAGGCCAGAGTGACATCTGTTCCGGTTTTTAAAAAATCACATCCAGTTTGTAGCGTACCCACGCAAGATAGCCGGTGCAAGGTGTGAAAAATCGTGAAGTCAATGGGAGCCGCATGATCCACTCAAACCATCAGGATGAGCGTTTCGAAACCGCATCGAGACTCGCTCGTCTCTAATCCACCACCAATGCTTGATCGCGACTATTCTGGAGCACCGAGAAAACCTTCATGAAGGAACACGGGCCGATAGCCTCGCTCCGTAACCCAGCGGATCGCTGTATCAAGGCGCTGGAAATGCTCTGGAATGTAATTAACGTAAAATGGCCAGAAGTACTGTTCATGGGTCATAAGGTCCATGATCTCGGCTTGATTCGGATCTGACGCCGCGGCTTCCAGGACTTTGGGGATCTCCTCTACCGGGACTGTGTTACAAACGATGTCGATTTTGGAGAAGGTGATACCGCTCTCATAATCAACCCAGGCATCGTGTTTCGAGAGATACTCGCTGAGTTCGTCGCTCAAACGGTAATTGACATCCCATCGTCCCCCAATTTGTCGAAAGTACCCACTCAGTACTTTGATACCGCGACTCGCCAACGGCTTGAAGGCCTCGGGGCGAACCATACCCCAGTGGATGATGGTCGTGGGTGAATACGTGTCCTGGCCGGCAAATCGCACGATCTCATTGGATACGCGATCGAAATCTGCCAGGAGCTTTTCAACGGGAGCATCCTCATAAGGCCGGTCTGGTTTGTCGGACCAGGCGTGAAAGGCAAGCCGCAGCCAGTTGGCATTGTCTTGCCATTCGCCCTTGTACCGATCCGGGAACTTGTCGATAGAGAATTCGTCGCCGGTCGTCCAGTAAATGTTCAGCACAAACTTCGTCCCATAGCGACGATGCAAATCCCGTAGCCCTGCCAGATAAAAGCAATCGAACAGTGATGCGTAGTTTTTCTGCCAAATGTCCCTCAAGAAAAAGCTGTTGTCGTCAATGGCAAACCGGTAACGCGGAAAGCTATTCCGGTCCCACCGGACGCGGATCTGATCTTGGCTTCCACTTCCCTCGTGAATAGCACGAATGGTGGTGTCGCGTTCGTTCAGAATGACCTTGGCTGTGAACCGTTCGCCATCGCGATCTGCAGCGACACCGTTGATGAGAATTCGTCCGTCCGGCCCGCGGCCAGCGACATTGATTTCCAGCCCTCGATCTGACACGCGACCGTGCCGGCGATTAAGCACCGCCCCGTGTCTCGGGTATTCGATGGAAAGAGAGGAAGTCTCGAACCCCCGTGTCACTTCCCGATGACCTGAGAGAACTATTCCCAAACCGCCAACGGAAGCCACCTGAAGAAAGTGTCGTCGGTTCATAGTCGCACCCCACCCTCACAAATAAACGACCGATTGAAGGGGAAACGTCGTTTTTCAGGCTGGATAAAGCGTGTTTGCCGGACAGTTTAGCCATTGTTGCTCTAACTTGGCAACAGCCTCACGCCGATTTTGCTGGGGTGGTTCTCGAACATCTGTACCGCGAGAAACAATATGTCAGTTCGAATGATGATCTGCAGTTCCGGTTAAGAGTTTGACCAGAATTGTCTTCACATTGTTACCAGGCGAAGGTGGGAGAATGGCAAAGCTATCGTCTTACGTGGCCGGTGCTCGTTGAAACAGGATCCCAAGAACCTCTTACAATGGTGTTATCGTGACGGGTCATGGCCCCTCCGGAAGGAGGCAGTGCATTCCACGTGGAGTTGCTGGGGAGTCTGGATGATTTTCGTAAGGCCATTTTCACATGAACGCAGGAGATTCGTTATGTCGAGTGTAACGCCTGGTCGCTTGGTGTTGTTTTCCCTGGTGTGCGCGGTTGTTGTATCCTGGTTGCTTCTCATGCCAGGTGGGTTCGGATTTGGGGAAGAAGAAAAGGCTGGACCATCTGACAATGTCTCCAGGGGGCAGTGGCCCATTGCCGTTATTGATCTGGCTGCCGTTTTGGAGAATCTACCCCAATTTCGAAATGAGCAAATGGGCCTCAGGGTTGATGTCGAACGAGCCAAGTCGCATTTCCAAGAGCGTCAGAATGCCCTCGTTCAGCAACAACAGGATCTTCAAAAACTTCCGCCCGACACTGCGGACTACAAAGAGAAGATAGCAGCACTTCAGCAGCAGATTGGCCAGCTTCAGACAGAGTTCCAACTGCAACAGCAGGAATTCTACAATCGTGAGCGACAGCTCTTATTGGGGGCGTATAACCAAGTGGAACGTGTCGTTCAGGAAATCGCCCGAGAACGCGGACTGATGCTTGTTTTGCGAACAACTCGTGAACCAACGGGCGGCAATCCACAGGAACTAATTGGATACTTAGGAAAAGAGGTCATCTGGGCAGAACCCCGCATCGACATCACAAAGGACGTCATTGCGAAAATTCGTGGTTCGCAGCCGAAAGACTGATCGCCGGTCGAGTGGATGATACCCTGCCCGAAGATGTCGTCGGTCAGAGAATCATTTGACCGACGGGTCGTCGGGAAGTCCCAACGCACGATAGAGATTCTTCCTCGCGGATTTGTCTTTTTCCAGCGTTTGCCTTGCATACGCGGCAACCTGCTCCGCGTATTCCCGAGGAACAACGACAACACCGTCTGCGTCTCCGACCACGACGTCTCCGGGGCGAACCAGTGCACCACCCACCTCAATCGGTCGATTGACTGATTCGATAAGGTTTCGTCCTGGGCGAATCCCGCGACCAGGACCTCGGAAGTACAGGGGAATTCGTTCCAATGCGACTTCGTCCAGATCTCTCGCCGTCGCATCCGTCACCACAGCCACACAACCGCGCTTTTTCCAGGCCATAATGTTGTTAGAACCAATGGACCCCACGTCAGCGCCGTTAGCGTCATCGATAACCACCACCGAACCCGGCCGAATAAGGGGGACAAACGGTTCCGGCGAGAGTCTTGAATACCACTCGCCACACCACCGGTCGAAGTCTTCCGCCGGAATCTGGGACGGCAACACAAGATTGTGGGGAACATAGCGAACCGTAATCGCAATACCAACAAAGCGATGCGTCAGGTTGACGGGGTCCTTCCATGCCGGCTGGATATCCGGACTCATAACGCCGACATTTCGCAATCCCACCTGATCGAGGCCATCGCAAACATCGGCGACCCGAAGACCCTCAAACAGTTTAAGAATGGCCGCATCTTCCTCTGCTGAGTACACTCTTGTTGCCATAAAGTTCCTGCCGGCGCGCAGCTCGGACTCAATATCCAGCGAGCTGGCCTGTTTCTCAGCCTGAGCCTTCTCTTGGATGTTGTTTGCCGCCCTTTCTTGAGCGACAGAAATTGAGGGCTCCGAGAAGCACCAAATAACGACGCCGCAAATTGAGAGGGATAGGATTCTTGTTGCGGTCATGTTGTTTGACTCCTTGCGGGGCTGACCATCAAAAAATGGTTCAAGGTTCCGCAATATTACTTCGAATCCTGGAACTCTCCCGACACGGGCAAATTACTTTGTCTCGCCTTTTTCAGCCGCTGGGGGCACGATGGGAACGGGCCTGGCCGCAGGTGGTGTGGCCATGGGGGCCACTGGTGGTTCCGCGGTCGGCGTACTTACGGGTGGGGTGACCGGTTGCATCTTTTCTACGGGCGGTCCACTTTTACCCGCTGTTTTCCGCGAACCACGAGCGGCTGCGGGGATGGTTTCACCGTAGGTTGGCTCAGGCACGACCTCGAGGATCTTCTCGATGATTTGATCCACATCGACCCCCTCGGCGTCGGCATTGAAATTGGTGAAGATACGATGACGCAAGACGGGGAAAACCATCGCCCGAATGTCATCCGATGTCACGGCGAAACGACCATGCAGAATTGCCCTTGCCTTGGCGGTAAGAACAATGTTCTGAGCAGCCCGTGGCCCTGCTCCCCAGGCCAGCCAGTTCTTCACAAAGTCAGGACTTGGCGGTTCCTTTGGCCGGGTCGCTCGCACGATGTCCACGGCATAGTCCACCATGTGCTGCGCGACGGGAACCTGGCGGACAAGTTGCTGAATCCACAGGATATCCCGTCCGGTTAAAACAGGCTGGATCTCCTGTTTCACAGTTTGCGTTGTGGCCATGACGATGTCACGTTCTTCGGTGCGCGTCGGATACGTGATGTTGATCGACAACATGAACCGGTCGAGCTGGGCCTCCGGCAGGGGATACGTGCCTTCCTGCTCAATAGGGTTCTGCGTAGCCATCACGAAGAACGGTTGCTCCAGGGGATAGGTTTTTCCGCCTACTGTTACCTCGTATTCCTGCATGGCCTGGAGCAGTGCGGCTTGCGTTTTCGGCGGTGTTCGGTTGATCTCGTCCGCCAGGACGATATTGGCAAACACAGGTCCATGGACGAACCGGAAACTCCGCTTGCCTGTTGTCGAATCGATGTCGATGATCTCGGTACCCGTGATGTCGCTGGGCATCAGGTCAGGCGTAAACTGAATTCGGCTGAATTTCAGGTGCATCGCCCGTGCCAGTGTTGACACCGTCAACGTCTTAGCCAGTCCCGGAACGCCGATGGTTAAACAGTGACCGCGGGCAAAAATGCAAATGATCATCTGTTCGATCATTTCATCCTGCCCAATAATGACCTTATGAACTTCTTTGAGAAGAAGCTCGCGTGCCTGAGCAACACGGCGAACGGCTTCCTCTGGCGACATTTGCGGCATGGCGGCCGCGGGCGATTGCGACATCATTCAAGACCTCCTTCCATCTGATGGTCTATCTACCTACATTAGTTTATGGATTTGAAGGGATCAACGCCGACATCATATGCAACCGGCAAGGAACTGGCTCATGGGTCAAACTGGGAAGGATCAACGGATTGTGAATGATCAAAGGAGGGTCTCGTCCATGCGGTGGTTCTCGATAACGATTGATGGGACAACCTATGCGACCATTGTTCTTGCTGTTTTGGTTGCGCAGATAGGTAAAGACTGTCAGGGCCAGAATTTCCGCCGAGCGGGCCAAGAGTTTTCATTTCTTCGGCCGGTTGAATTGCCGGCGGGACCCGGCGGAACCGTGGCCGTTGTCGAGTTCTATCACCATGGTCAGGTGGATGCCCAGGCGAAGAATATTGTTGTTGCAGCAGGGAATGAACTTGTACCGGTACGGATCCTTCAATTAGGCCCGGGCGACTTTTGCCGTCTTGCTTTTCAAGTTATATCCACGCGATCGCCATACGAGATTCTTTATGGAGGTCCACCGTTACCGGACGATCGCCGTCCTGCCTGGACGAGGGAAGAGGGCCTTCTGTGGGAGGTTCGGGAGTATCGCGAATGTAACCTCAATAGTTTCGAGTCTGTGAAAGCCGCGTTCGATTCATCCAAACCCATAGGTGCAGATTACGTTTCGGGAGTATTCCAGGCTGGTCATCCCTTTGCAGCTCCACCTGGCCCATACATGAGTCGCTATACCGGAACGCTGCATTTAACGCAGTCAGGAACGTACGGGTTCTACACATCGAGCCAGGATTGCAGCTTCTTGCTGATTGATGGAAAAGTCATTGCCTCAGCACCCGGGCGTCACCCACCGGCTTATCAGGCAACACCGGGCTTGCGACAGGATGTTCAACTAACGGCGGGGCCCCATCGTTTTGAGTACTATCATGTCTCAACAACCGAGGCCGGGATTGCCGTGGCAGCTTGGGAAATCAATCCCAAGGGTGATAAACCAGCGCCGGCCGTTATTCCGGGTGAGGCATTCCAGGCCAATGTGATCATGCGTGGGCAGGTTGGTCCACCGATGAGTCCTGCGCAGCGTTTTCTACCGGATTTCGAGTTTGTCATTGCCGGTGATGTTCCATTGCCTGATCGCGAGTTGCCGCTGATCGCGGTTCGTTTCACCGACAAATCTCCGGCCCCTCTGGTCTCGAGCGCACGGATTGACTGGGACTTTGGTGACGGTCAAACGGCTCAGGGTTCCACAGTTGATCATGTCTTTCTTCGCCCTGGCGTTTTTGCCATAAAGGAGACCATCACGCGGGCAGGTCGTCCCTTCGAGATAGCACACAGGGTCTGGATTGGCCCAGTGCGGACGCCACAAAAAGGAAAACCGTTGCAGTTGAACGATTTGTTGCCCGTATTGGAAACATATCAGCCCGAAAAGCTCGATGCATACTCATTGCTTCAGCTTGTGACAGCGTTTTTGACCAAGGCCGACCAATATGTGCCGCCTCCACCACCCAACACGGTGTTCGTGGATGAAGAACAGGCGAAGACGGAGACCACGGGTGTCAAGTTAGATGAGAAGACTCGAGAAACAGAGCGTCGAAAATATCTGCAGAAGTCGCTGGATATTGCGTTGTTGGGCTTAGAAAAAGGACAGCAGAAGGGGGATCAAGATCTCCTGGCCCTGGTTCGAAGTGTTACACCTGTCGCGCGAAACACATTTGCCGACAGCAAGAAAACACTCAGTTTATGGACCTTTGTGGAAGGAAAATTCGAAACTGGTGAGTGTAAACTCGAAGCTGCGCTTAACATCGCCGATGTCTTTTTGAACGATTTGCTCGATACGGAGGCTGCGAAAAACTGGCTCGACAAGGCATCGGCGATCCTCGGTGGGGCAACACGACAAGACACCTTGATGGCACTGTATCACCGGGTCATGGGAGACTACTGGGCCGCCAAAGGGAACCAGGAAGCAGCGCTCAAGGCCCTTCGGGAGGCTGAACGGTTAGCGGGCGATCGCCGCAACGAGATTGAACGGACAGCATGGAGAGGCGCCCATAGCCGGTCTGTTGAGGACTTCTTGAAATCGGGCGAACTCGATCGCGCAGCCGAGGAACTTCGCTCGTGGTTAAACGAGTTTCCCGGCGATACAGTTGAGGGTTATTTGCCGCTTCTTTTTGGAAAATACTGGTTTGCCCGGCAACGCTTCGATGTTGTCTGCGCCCTTGCGGACCGGATGCTCGTTCTCAATCCTTATTCGCCATATATCGAGGAGTTGATCCTTCTTTCGGCCAAGAGTGATCTTGCACGTGGCCAACCGGAAAGGGCCAAGGCGACGCTCGAATCGTTACTAAAGGATTACCCCGGTAGTCCTTTCGTTAATGAAGCGAAGGAGGTTCTTCAGAAAGTCACTGGCGGCAAGCGATAATTGGTCTGACATGTTCGCGAGCATACTGAGGATTTGGCAATGATGCGTTTGGATCGACACCTAGTACAGGGAATGATTTGCTTCATGCTGTTCGTGATCGTGGGAATCTCCGAACAGCTATTTGCGGCGGAAGTCGCTGTCCGAATAAAGGGTGCTCCCAAACTCAGGCTTGTGGGGCTTATTCAACGTTGGGACCGCGACGGTAACCCGGTTCGGCCCGTGGATCCAAAAAGCCAAGATCGACAACCCACAATGTATTGCTGGACGCCAGCAGGATGACAACACCTGGGTTTTTCAGAAACTTACTGCGGGAAGGTATGATGCGGTCATTTTGGGGGAAGACAAGCTTCGGATCGATGGGTTTGATTTTCCACCCGTACTTGAATTTGATCCGTTCTTCCGTGGCGACGCACAGGTGGAGGAGGAACACCGCGAAACAGTTGAGCAGGACATTCGCGCTTCGCGTCATTACGAGAACAAGGTTGAGCCGCTGTATTTTGGTGGCAATGATCAGGTGGTGCGCGTACTCGTCATGCTCATTCGTGATCTGCCCACGAGTTATGAAGCCGATTTTCCTGGTGCTGCAACGATCCGGCATGAGATCTGGCAATACACCTGGGCATATGGCGGCTGGAAAAAGGAAAAGCGAACCCGCGTGATTGATCGTTGTATCCTTCATCGCGATGAGCTGCGAAAATGGACATGGCTGTGGGATGCCCGATTGGGTGGAATTGAAGTGAAAACCGCCAACGAGACAGTAACCTTGGATTACCAGTTTCCGAACATTGCGGATCGAGAATTGAAGGGGCTATATCCCTATTGATTGTCATTACGCAGGCAAGACGAATCACCAGCAAAGAAGAAAATCTTGGTCGCGTGCCCCGTGGGTGATGTAACCTTCGGGGCGTTTGTGTGTAGATAATGAGAAGGGGACGGCTTCGCGGATGCCCTGCATATCCCTTGTGGGCGGTGGGGATAGAAAGAACAATTGTTGCAGGAGAATACGTCATGCAAAGAGCTGGCTGGTTGGTTTCTGTAGTTTGCCTGGCGGCAAGCCTGATAATCGCCTCTTCGAGAAACACGGTGGCTCTTGAGACACCAGCCGCAGCCAAAGTCTTTCCGGCGAAGACAGCGGTGTTTGTCTCCATCCCTGATGTCCCGGGATTGCGGAGTGCGTTCTTGGGATCCTCTTCTGGCCAGATGTTTCAAGATCCGCAATTGCGTCCTTTTCTGACCGATCTATGGAATGGAGTCGTTGAAGCCGCTGCTGTTGTGGAGAAGGAAACAGGTGTTTCATTAAACACAATTCTGCAGATTCCCGATGGCGAGCTTTCCGTGGGACTGGTGTCCTCTGAAAACCAAGGCTGGGTTTTGTTGGTCTTTCTGGACGCGGGGGAGAATGTCGAAACCGTCAAGAAACTTATCGATCGTGGGCGAGAAGCCGCAACAAAAGCCGGGGCCGTCGTGCGTGAAGAGGATGTGAACGGTTTGCCCTTGACAATTCTTCGCTCAAAGGAAAGAGCATCGCGCGAGAACAATAACAGGCCTGAGCCTGCCGTTGCTTACACATTTAATGGTACTGTTCTGCTCGGTGGGGTTGCCTTTCTTGGTGACGATGACTTGGATGTCATCCGCGATGTCGTTTCAAGATCTCAAGCAAGCTCTTCCAGCACAGATAGCCTGAGTGGACAAAGCAAGTTCAACCAGTTTCTGGCAAGTATACGGCACGCCAAGCGGGGGAAGATTCACAGCCTGATTTTCGCCGATCCGATTGAGGTTTTGAGAGGGTATGCGGAAATCGAGACCGGGGCTGCTGTCACGCTGGCCGTACTTCCGGTGCTCGGTCTGGATGGGCTGAATTCTGTCGGTGGTGCCGGAAGCATGGAAATATCGGGCTGGGATTTTGTTCGCGAGTTTCATATTTTTCTGGAGAACCCGCGCCGAGGTGTTTTGGATGTACCAGCCTTTAAACCAACAGACATGACGCCGGAAGCCTTCATTCCTTCGGGTGTCGTGACCTATGCCACTGTGGCTTTGGATCTGCCCACAACGGTCTCGAGAATTGCGAAACTGTATGACGGCTTCCAGGGGGAAGGGGCTTTCGAACGAAGGGTCGGAGCGCGTGTTGAACGTTTTCTCGGCGTCAATCTGACGGGAGAGTTCCTGCCAGCAACAACGGGTCGAGTCAGTCTCGTTCGCTGGGTCGAGCAGCCGATTACTATGACCAGCATTGCGAACGGACTGATTGTCGAGATGAAGGATGAGGACTCGGCGCTTGCGATTGCCGAGAAAGTCTATCAAACACGCCAAGCAAACTTTGAAAAGAAAGAGTTTGGCACGCGCCAGTATTATCAGTCCACCCGGACGAGGCCCGCGTCATTTCCAGCCGGTATGCGGTTTGCCGTCCCATGCTTCACGGCTTTGGGTCAGTTCCTCATTGTCACGGATAGTCCGGCGTTGATGCAGGAGCTTTTTGCCACCGCAGATGATCCCCAACGAGCCTTGGNGGACTCCCTTGAATTCAAATTGGTCCGTGGACGTGTCAAAGATTTGGCGGGACGGGATCAGGTTTCGATGCTCGTCTTCCAGCGACCGGACGAAGCCTTACGGGTCTTTTACGAAGGAATGCTTAATCAGCCTATCACTGAAGAAATGCGAACGGCAGCGGAATCGAATCCTTTACTCAAGGCCTTCATTGCGGCGAGAGAACGCAATGCCCTTCCACCGTTCGAGGTGTTGCAACGCTACTATGCTCCCCAGGGGGCACTCCTAATCGACGACGCCACCGGGTTGCACTTTATCGATTTCGGACTGCGGAAGAAACTCCCTTGACGGCACGGATGTCCGACGTGTTCGCTGTTCTAGATACACAGCCAGCACGGCCAAGTCTGCCGGTGTGATCCCGCTGATTCGCCCGGCCTGGGCGAAATCTGTGGGACGAATCCGGGAGAACTTTTCCCGAGCTTCGGCGCGCAAATGTGGAACATCCGCATAGTTGATGTCAGCAGGGATTCGTTTCTCAGCCAGGCGACGCTGCCGTTCGATGGAAGACTCCTCCCGGGCCAGGTAACCTTCATACTTGACGTCATACGTTACCTGCTCGATGACATCGTCAGGGAACCCGCTCAACTGGGGACAGACTTGAATGAGTTCCGCCCATGTAACTTCTGGACGTGCCAGCCACTTGATAAGGGGGACACCACCCTGCTTGGCGGATTCGAGTGTAGCTCGCAGCAGCTGAATGCCGTTTAGCTTGGTCTGAAATCTGTTCCAGCGGTGATCGTCAACAAGCCCCAGCTCACGGCCAAGCGGCGTCAAACGACGGTCGGCATTGTCGTGACGCAAACGAAGTCGGTACTCAGCCCGGCTGGTGAACATTCGGTACGGTTCATCCACACCTCGGGTAACAAGGTCGTCGGCCATCACACCGATGTAGGCCTGATGTCTGGCCAGGATAACGGGATCCTTGCCCAAGAGTTTTCGGGTTGCGTTAATCCCCGCCATCAAGCCTTGGCCGGCCGCCTCCTCATAACCCGTCGTTCCATTGATCTGACCTGCCAGAAAAAGGCCGGCGATTCGCTTCGTTTCCAGCGAAAGCTGCAACTGATCGGGCGGCAGATAATCATATTCAATCGCGTAGCCATAGCGCATGATTTCCGCCCGTTCCAATCCGGGGATTTCCCGAATCATCGCCTCCTGAACATCACGTGGCACACTGGTTGCCAAACCGTTGACGTACACTTCATGGGTCGATCGCCCTTCCGGTTCCAGAAAAAGCTGATGCCGTGGACGATCAGGAAAACGGACAATCTTGATCTCAACGGAGGGACAATACCGCGGACCTACGGATTGGATCTGGCCCGTAAACATTGGCGCCCGATGAAGGTTGGCGCGGATGATCTCGTGAACTCGCTCGTTCGTGTAGGTAATCCAGCAGGGCACTTGTTCGCGTGTGATCTTCTCCGTCATGAATGAGAACGGGACAGGTTGCTCATCCCCGGGCTGCATTTCCAGACGGCTGTAATCGATGGTTCGTCCGTTGATGCGCGGGGGCGTTCCAGTCTTGAATCGCAGGACTGTAAATCCCATCTCCCGCAGAGACTGACTCAGGCCTATCACGGCTTCCTCACCAGCCCGACCGCCTTCCATTCTCTTCTCGCCGTAGTGAAGGACGCCCTGCATGAATGTTCCCGTGCACAGGATAACACAAGGGGCGCGATAGACCGCATCGCTCCGTACCTTCACTCCGACCATTCGCAGGCCGTTTGTCGTCTTCTCTGCCAACAGCGATTCAACCGTTTCCTGGCGAAGGACCAAACCGGACTGGGCCTCGCAGATTCGCTTGATTTCCTGGTGATAAGCCAACTTGTCAGCTTGCGCACGAGGACCATGCATCGCTGGCCCCTTGCGGCGATTGAGCAAACGAAACTGAATAGCCGTAGCGTCAATGGCCTGTCCCATTGCACCTCCGAGAGCATCAATCTCCCGGACAATCTGACCCTTGGCCACACCACCAATCGCCGGATTGCAACTCATCTTGGCAATGGTGTCCAGATTGCTCGTCAGAAGAACAGTCCTGGCGCCTATCCGAGCCGCGGCGAGAGCAGCCTCCACACCCGCATGACCTGCCCCGACAACGATTACGTCAAAATCATATTCGCTCGAGATCATATCTCCTCGTGATACTTACAATCAGCGCTCCCTTGAATCAGTCTTACGCGCTGTCGTGATAGCGATGCAGTCATAACTTACCCGACCGTTTTGGAAGACGATCTTGCCCCGGCGGACAATTCGCCATCCGCCATTTTGAAAAACACCCTCAGTTTCAATTTTCTCAGCAACTCCTGACGCCGTCTCGAGGTATTTAGCCAACCCAGCATGTTGTGTGAGGACAATCGGCTTGAAATCCGGGCCGACAATGAGCGTGACTGGCTCAATCACAAGATTCGAAAGATCGGTGATCGGGGATGGCTCAACTTTAGGACGCTGGAGTCGGATCATCCGGGCGCGAGCGTCCGGTCCAACGGTATCTTTGGCTGAGCTGATCAAATCGAGCAACCGATCGCGAACCTCGGTCAGGTCTTTTGCCGATGTGATTTCCTGCCACTTCGGGTCGGACAAGATTGCTTTCGCCAGAATGGATACTTCGCGGAGGTACTGATTCCGCTGGTTCTCTGGCACAAGGTGCATAATGATGATGGAAACTGGTTTCTTGTCTTCAGGCGAGTAAGTGATTCCCCGCGCACTCCACCCCACGACGCATAACAAATCCCCCTCGAAGGAGACACGTGCATGCGGACAGGCCCATCCCTGCCCCAACGATGTGTATGACGTTCGTTCCCGCTCCAGGACCAATCCCTCGATATCAAGCCCTGCCGGCAAGGAGGGGATGGCTTCCAGAATCCTGGCCAGGATGCGCAGGGCCTCCTCCTTGTCGTCATCCTCGGGAAGCTCGATCAGGCGTCCTTCTTGAAGGGCATCAAGCAGACTATCCATATTCACTTATCTCCGAATCGGCGGAAGAACCATCGCTTAACCAGATGTGTCAATGTTCCGTAGCAAATAAGGAAACCAGCAATCCACAACCAGTATTCCATCGGTAAGGGCACCATCCCCAACACGTTGGCCAATGGCGAATACGGCAACCAGATTCCAACTGCCATGACAAGAAGGGTTGTCAAAATCATGGGCGCTGAAGCACAGCTTCCGATGAAAGGAATACGTTGGGTGCGAATGATATGGACGATCAGTGTCTGCGTAAGAAGGGATTCAACAAACCACCCTGTCTGGAATAGGTTCACCCAGTGCTCATCGCCTGTCTCGGCAGTCAAGAAAGCTGAGCAACCGAAGACGAACCACATCAGTGCAAAGGTCAGATAATCGAAGACCGAACTAATCGGCCCAATGAAAATCATGAAACGTCGGATGTTGTCGATATTCCATTTCAGGGGCTGGGCCACCTGTTCAGGATCGACATTGTCGGAAGGGATGCCTGTCTGAGAAATGTCATAGAGGAGGTTATTCACCAGAATGTGGATAGGCTTCATAGGAAGGAAGGGTAACAAATAGCTCGCCCCTAGGACGCTGAACATATTACCAAAATTGGAACTGGCGCCCATCCGAATGTACTTAATGATATTTGCAAAGATCCGGCGTCCTTCCATGACGCCCTCTTCCAAGACAAGGAGGCTCTTTTCCAAGAGAACGATATCGGCAGCCTCCTTCGCCACGTCAACCGCGGAGTCCACAGATATTCCTACGTCAGCGGCCTTCATCGCAGGCGCATCATTGATTCCGTCGCCCAGGAATCCAACGACATGTCCCGATTCGCGCAATTTCCGAACAATTTGTTCCTTTTGACTGGGGCTGAGTTTTACAAAGACATCAACATCGCGGACGATCCTGTGGAATTCCTCCTCGGTCAGGTCAACAAGCTCGTTTCCCGAAACAATTCGCTTGACCTCCAGCCCCACATCATGGCACACCTTCTCGGTGACAAGAGCGTTGTCACCGGTCAAGACCTTCACAGTGACCCCAACTTGTCGCAAAAGACGAATCGCCTCGAGGGCTGAATCCTTGGGTGGGTCATAAAAAGCAATATAGCCCAGAAGGATCAGATCCGACTCGTCGGCAACGGTAAAAGTCGTTCTGTCCCGCGGAAACTCGCGATAGGCCACTCCTAAGACACGGAACCCCTCCCGATTAAGTCGCTCTACCTCCTCAAACAGGTCATTCTGAATGACGGAAATCAGCGGGAAAATCTCATCACCGATCTGATAGTAGCGACAACACTCGTAGATTTCTTCCACGGCGCCCTTGCAAATGAGGACGTGGTCCCCTTCGTAGTCAACAACAACCGACATTCGCCGTCGCTGAAAATCGAAGGGAAGTTCGTCCACGAGCCGACACTGACTGCTTTCCACGTCGAGATCAGCACGATCCAGGACAGCGTGGTCAATCAGGCTTCGCAACCCCGTCTGAAAATAGGAGTTCAAATATGCATAGGTAAGAACATCTTCGCTTGGCCGACCCGTAATATCCACATGGCGTTCGAGGACAACCCGGTCCTGGGTCAGCGTGCCCGTCTTATCGGTGCAGAGGACATCCATGGCGCCAAAATTTTGAATTGAGGGGAGGTGTTTCACGATGACCTTCCGCTTCGCCATGCTCAAGGCCCCTTTGGCCAGATTGACGGTCACGATCATGGGAAGCATTTCAGGGGTCAGGCCGACAGCGACGGATAGGCCAAAGAGCAAAGCCTCTACCCAATTGCCCTTGGTTAGTCCCACAAGCAGAAAGACCAGCGCCACCATGACGACCATGAAACGAATCATGAGCCAGGTGAACGCGCGCACTCCCTGGTCGAAACTCGTCTCAGGGCGAGCTTCCACAAGTCGCGCCGAGATCGACCCTAGCATTGTCCGACTGCCCGTGTTGACAACAACAGCTCGGGCTGTGCCGCTGATGACGTTGCTCCCGAGAAAGCATGCATTAGGCAAATCCCAGGGACTGGTCGGCACTGTTCCGTTGAGAAAAACGGTCTTCTCAACGGGCATTGATTCTCCCGTCAGCACGGATTGGCTGACGAAAAAATCCTTCGCAGCAAGCAGTCGCACGTCGGCAGGGACCATTGCACCGGCTTGCAGGAGGATGATGTCTCCGGGGACGATCTCCGAGATCTTAACTTCCACCTCGCGGCCATTTCGAAGAACTGCGCTGCGTGGCTGGACACGTTTTCCGAGGGCATCCACGGCGCGATTGGACCGGCGGTCCAACAAGTACGAAAGCCCGATGCTGAGAATGACCATCGCTGCGACAACAATCGCCGATTTCCATTCCCCAATGGCCCCGGAAACGCCCCCGATAATGAACAGTTGGATGTTCAGAGGATTTCTGCAGCGATGAAGGATGTCCGACCAAAAAGAAAGTTGCTTGGCATGAGGAAGCTCGTTTGCACCGTATTCGTCGAGACGCGACTCAGCTTGCTCCTCGTCCAGACCCGAAGATTTTGTTCCAAGTCGCGTCAGGGCTTCCCCTGGCGTTAATGTACAAATCTCGATGAGACGGCGTTCGTGCGGGGCGAGCACGTGGGCCGGTCTTCTCTCTTCTTTCGACCTGGCCCGCAGAGCCTCAATCAAATTGCGAGGAATGGAGCGAAGCATACGTGTGTTCCCGCACCCCTCATTTTTCCGAAAGGTTTGCCGTACCCCGTGAACCGCGGCCAGGTAACGCCCAATGGCGTGGTTCCACGCCCCGAATCGTCGCAACGACCTTTGCGCGCCGATCGATATCGACAAGGTGAGTGGGGAATACGAACAAACTTGCGCGCACTTGAGAATCGAACCGACCCATGATGCGCCTCCGGCTAACGCGTCAATCCGACCACGGCCGGAGGCAAGCTGTCAGTTCAACCCACTAAGAGGAACAGACGAACGGAGACGCCCCCTGCCGGGTGGGAATTCCAACGCTGATGATCATCCACGTCATTATCGGACATCGCTCAACTCTTGCCGTAGCAACAACTCGCGCGATTATTCGTGCCACCTCGCGCAACAACATCATTGTCAACCTACGGTGATCGCTGCGGCACCCCTTACTAGCAAGTTTAGGACGATATGCCGGTTCTTTCAAGGATTGGTGATCGGTAGAATTGGGCGATGCCACAGTCTCATAGTCAGCGCACAAACCGTGGAATGTCGCCGTATTTCGACGGTTGCCTCGGAATGCCGGTCGGACCCTCTATGGCATTCACAACAAAGGAAAGCCTCCGCGTAACCTGCGGAAGTCTGTAATTCGTGCGAAAGTAATGTGCGGTGGTAATTCACTTCCAGATGGGCTATAACATAAGTCAGAATAGGGATAAAGGTAGGAGACAGTGCTATGACCACGGTTCTTGTTGTCGATGATTCTCCTCTGGATCGGAAATTGGTCGGGTCCCTTCTCGAAAAGCGATTCGATTGGAAGATCGAATATGCCGCTTCGGGGACGGAAGCTCTTGCGCGAATGAAACAAAATGTTCCGGATTTGGTCGTCACGGATATCAGCATGCCCGAAATGGATGGCCTGGAATTGGTTCAGCACATCCGCAAGATGTTCCCGGAAGTACCCGTCATTTTGACTACAGCCTTCGGCACGGACATGTTGGCCGTCGAGGCGTTGGAACGAGGCGCCGCAAGCTATGTTCCGAAATCACAATTGGCGGGACGACTGGCCGACACAGCGGATTCCGTCTTGCGGATTGCAGAACAGAACCGAGAGCGAGAACGGCTGTTCCGGTGTCTAGAATACATCGAGTTCGAGTACGTTCTCGACAATGAACCGGAGCTGATTCAACCTCTGGTCTCCGTTGTGCAGCAAACACTGGCAGGTATGGAATTCGCCGACTTCGCTGGCCGCCTTCAGCTGGGAATTGCGCTGAAGGAGGCGTTACTGAACGCGTTGTTTCATGGAAACTTGCAGATTAGCAAAGCTGAAATCGAGTCCGTTTCTGATCACCTCCTGGCGGACAATGAATCGAGTCTTGTGGAGCAACGTCGGAACGATCCGCGGTATCGGGACCGAAGAATCTATGTCTTAGTTCGTATTACAAAAGATGAAGCGAGGTTCGTCGTCCGGGATGATGGGCCGGGTTTCGACGTGGCAAGTGTTGTCCGCAAGAAGGATGAGTCTCCAGAGCTTGAGTCACAGCGAGGCCTGTCTCTGATTCAGACTTTTATGGATGAAGTGCATTTCAACGAAAAAGGCAATGAGGTCACACTGGTCAAACGTCGGGAATTAGCAGCGAAGAGCGGGACCCTACAATAACTTCCACAGAGTCTGAGGCAACAGAAGACCGGCTGGTGAGTCAACTCGGCCATCCATGAGCGCCACTCTTAAGGTATTGCTTGTCGATCATCACGACAGTTTCGTTTACAATTTAAGCCGTTACTTCGAGTTGCTGAGTTGCAGAGTCACGATTGTTTGACCAAGGGGTTTGCCGGAGTTGCGTACTGTCCCGGCATCGTTTGACTTCGTCGTCATGTCCCCAGAGCCATGTCGTCCCCAGAATGCCCTGACCTCTGTTTCTCTTGTTTGCAACCTTGGAGGCAAAGTGGCGATGCTTGAGGTTCGCCTGGGGTACCAAATTATCGCCGAGGCCTTTGGGGGCAAGACGGTTCGGGCAGATCATCCAGTTTATGGCACGGCCACACCGGTGTGGCACGGTGGCTGTAAGGAGTTCGCGGACGACCCAAACCGATTTCTGGTGGGACGCTACCACTCGCTTGTGGTAGATAGGCAATCACTTAGCGATGAGGCCGAGATTTCAGCCTGAACAGAGGATGGAATTCCAATGGTCATCCGCCACCATCGTCATCCGATTGTTGGTTGGCAAATCCATCCCGGGTCAATTTTGATGCGTGTTGGGCTTGACCTGTTACACAATTTCTTGCGGACTTGCTGTTAATCGCAGCGAAAATAGTCGCAGGAACCAGCGCGTGTTCACACACCATGGACCGCCTGTACGTTGCTCAGGTCAGCAAACCGTAATCAACAAGAACCTTGCGCAGCCGCTCTTCCTGTTCGGGCGCGAGGGGGGTTAAAGGCAGTCGCAGCTCCCCGCTGTCCAGTCCGAGTAAACGCATGGCAGCCTTGATAGGAATGGGATTCGTGGAAAGTCCCAGCATATCACGGGCGAGCGGGAAGAGCTTCTTGTGCCAGCGAATGGCTTCCTGAATATTTCCGTCGTCGAACGCCCGGATCATGGCGATCATGTCCTGGGGGACAATGTTGCCAATCACCGAGATCACACCGCGTCCTCCCACCGACATGATCGGTAGCGTGAGGCTGTCGTCACCACTAAGAACTGTCAAATCGGTTTGCGTCGTCAATTGGGAAACCTGATCGAGAGATCCACTCGCTTCTTTGACCATCGAAATATTGGGAAACTCTGCTAACCGGAAAAATGTTTCCGGTTCGATGTTTCGCCCAGTTCGGCCAGGAATGTTGTAAATACAGATGGGAATATCCACTGCTTGAGCGAGAGCCTTGAAATGTTGGTAAAGCCCTTCCTGGGGGGGACGGTTATAGTAAGGCGAAACGACCAGGACGGCATCGGCCCCGACCTGGGCGGCAAATCGTGTCAACTCAAGGGCTTCTTCGGTACTGTTGGAACCGGTTCCCGGCATGACTTTAACGCGTCCTTTGGCCGCTTTGATCACAACCGAGATAACCTCACGATGCTCGGGGTGTGACAAAGTTGGGGATTCGCCGGTGGTTCCAACCGGACAGAGGCATGTCACACCCGCCTGGATGTGAAACTCGACCTGTTCCTCCAGTTTTGCGTAATCAACCTCTCCGTTCCGAAACGGAGTGATTAGTGCCACAGATAAACCTGCAAACTGTTCAGCTCGTGTTGCCATGTGTTCCTCTAATACTGTTGTGGCGAGTTTATCCCAGGATGTCGCAACGAACCCAACAAAAAGTCAGACGATTTCTCGGTGGGAGGCTGCCCAGATCATGAGGTCTTTCATTTCCCGAACTGCCTGGACCATTCCGACAAGCACTGCCCTTGCTATGATACTGTGGCCGATATTCAGCTCTTCCATGCCGGGAATTGCTGCGACGGGTTGCACATTGCGATACGTCAATCCATGACCAGCGTGAAGTTTTAGTCCACGCTGGAGCACTTCACGGGAAACCCTCGACAGCCTGTTGAGTTCTTGCTCCTTGGCCTTCCCGGAGGCATTGGCATATTGGCCAGTGTGAAGCTCAACCGCTACGGCTCCCGTCTTGGCCGCAGCATCGATCTGAGCCTCGTCAGGATCAATGAAGAGGCTAACAGCGATGCCTGCGTCCTGCAGTCTTTTCACGTAGTCAGTGACTCTCGCAAGTTGTCCCGCGACGTCCAGTCCGCCTTCTGTCGTGATCTCTTGTCGCCGCTCGGGAACCAACGTGGCCTGATCCGGTTTAACCGCTATCGCGATTGCCGTAATCTCATCTGAGCATGCCATCTCCAGATTGAGTTTGACGGTTGTTGTTTCCCGCAGCAATCGCAGGTCGCGGTCCTGAATGTGTCGTCGATCTTCGCGCAAATGAATTGTGATTCCGTCCGCTCCGCCCAGTTCTGCCAGCGCAGCCGCCCAGACTGGATCGGGTTCGTAGGTCCGCCTGGCCTGTCTCAACGTCGCAACATGATCGACATTAACGCCAAGGTGAATCATCTTAGGCAACAGCAGTAAAGCCAGCGTTGGTTAATGATTTACGCGTGATCAGTATCTGCCAATTCCAGCGAATCCAAAACTCAATTATGGCGATTATATCGGCTTTGTGGACATCCGCAAAGAAACCCTTCAACGGTGTGCCGGGGAGTGCCCCGCTCCCAAGAATTGCCCTGAAGGCAGAACAATGTTTCAGTGGGCGTAAACCCAGCTATTATTTGGGCGGCGACGCTTTCGGTTTGGCCCCTGGAGGACATTTTGCCCATATCGACCGACGCCTGAAGACAGTGAGGAAACAGCGCCACCACGAAAGGCTCGAAAGGTTCGCGCTTCTACGGGTTTGGTTGGGTTCCGCGATACAGCTTTCGGTTCAATGCCGAGAAAAACGCTGTCCAGGGGCTGTCAAACGGTGGATCACCCTGAATGCGTTCGACACACGCCGCCATTCGGGAATCCAGGTAATCGAGGCAGTGAAGGGCCATCGCCTCCAGCGTCATGGGCAATCGCACGCTTCCAAATTCGTACTCACCGTGATGGCTGACAAGCATATGCCTTAATCGAAGAAGCAGCTCGTCTGGGAATGGTTCGTCGAGGAGTTCTTCTACCTTTTTCACGGCTTCGGCCAGCATTTCGAGGCCGATCGTGATATGTCCGAGCAACTGTCCTTCGTCGGTGTAGGACAACTCTTGCCCGCCTGCAAATTCTTGTGTCTTTCCAATGTCATGCAAAAAAGTTCCCGTCAAGAGCAGGTCCTTGTCAACCGACGGATACACGGCTGCAACAGCCGTGGCGAGTTCCAGCATGTTTGCGATGTGAATTGCCAGACCACCTTGGTAGGCGTGGTGGAAACTTACCGCTGCCGGACTCACGGCCAGTCTCGCCATGAACTGTTCGTCGAGGAGGAACGAATCAACCAGAGCGCGCAGATGCGGGTTCGTAACACTCCGAAGTCGCTCGGCTATCTGGTTCATCGTCCGATCGATTTCCAATGTGTTGACAAGTGAAAAATCCGCGGGATCGATCTCACTTGAGGGGACCCGTTGCAATCGCGACACAATCAACTGGATGGCTCCCTGAAAGACCTGGGTTGTTCCCTCAACCCGAATGTAATCCCCCACATCGAAGCGGTTTAAGATGCTGTCGTCCACATTCCACATCCGGGCATCGAGTGACCCCGTCCGATCTGTAAGCCGCATTTGCAAATACAGAACGCCATTGCGATTTGGACGTAATTGGCGATTTGTTACCAGAAAGACCTCGTTAATGTTCTCTTCCGGACGAAGCTGGTTGACATACTTCCTTGTCATCGATCACCCTTTGCCGCGATATGACGGTTTTCTTTGAAACTCAGACACAGATAGCCATTGGTTGCTAATCGAGAACAACCACCCGCAAATCGAAAATCCCACCGGCTATAGCTCCTGGACGGGCCTGAAAACGAACAGTGATACGATTCACGTCACGAATGAGTTCGGCAGGAAGCAAATACGTCTCCACATAGAACTCACCCGGGCGATTATTGGCCAGTCGTTGCTCGGCGATTTTCTGTCCGTTGACCAGCACATCAAACACTCGATGGCCTGAGTCACTTCCCCAGTATTCGACCAGCAAGCCCAGGCGTTGGTTTGCAGTAACCTTGACATCATAGGAAAACCACCCCCCATCGGTGGCGTGACGCCATGTTCGCCCCTGAAAGACTCCATGAGTTGTATTGTCGCCCCGCAAATTGTGCTGCTTTTCGCTTTCAGCATCGCCGATAACGATAAAATCAAGCGTTTTCTTGTCTAACTCTCGCCACTTGTTCAGGTCATCTTGGTATCTTGCCAGAAGTTCTTGCCAGTCCTGCGGTGAGACTTGATCCCAATAAACCACATAGCGTCTTTCTCCATGGATAGCAAAGAAGGGTTCCAGAATGACCGGGATTGGTCGATCGTCGGCGAGCAACCGAAACAATTCTGCCGGCGACTGCCAGGTACAGGGTTTACCTTCCACTGGCTTGAACTGATCAAGATCGATTGTCTCGGAGACAATGACCGGAATTTCCGGATGGTACTTACCACTCCGTGGTCCCCTAAGGCTTTGACTCTGGCCAGCCGTCATATTAGACAGTTCGCCGGCAAGCACGAGCGGACCGTAAAGGAAAGCCAAACGACGGGGATTGTCGCGAAAAGCCTCCGTTCGCAGAGTCATGGGAAGTTCTATCTCGATGCTGTCCCCGGACTTCCAAACACGGCGGAGTGAGACGAAACCGGCCTCGCTGGCGTTTGCCGGAACAGCCTCCCCGTTGACTTTTACTTGAAAGGTTTTACCAACCCAATACGGTCGGCGAACACAGATAGTGACCTCCGACGGAGTCTGGGATGTGATCATGAGTCTTGAACGCGGCTCGTACGGGAAACTGGTCTCTTGCTTGAGACCGAGACCGACCTGCCGCCACTGGAGTTCCGAAGGGATGAACAGGTTCACAAAAAGCATATCCTTGCCATCGTGGAAGTAGATGCTATCGCCGTACTTTGCGTGATTTTCGATGCCAGTCCCGGTGCAACACCAGAAAGAATCCAATGGACTCGAGTAACTCTTGTGAGAGCCAGACCGAAGAGGAACGTAATAACACATCATCCCCGTGGAAGGGTCCTGAGAGGCCAAGATGTGGTTGTATAGCGCCCGTTCGTAATAATCGGCGTAGTGGGCAGACGGCTGCCAGCAGAAAAGGTGCCGGGTCAATTTGAGCATGTTGTACGTATTGCAGGTTTCTGTGGTATTTGGACCCAGCGCTTCAGAGAGCCGCTCCTTCGGAGAGAAATGCTCGTTGTCGCTGTGTCCCCCAATGACGTAGGAACGCTCGGTGACAACAATATTCCAAAAATAGCTGGCCGCGTTGTGATACCATTCTTTTCCCGTAAGTTCATATAGTCTTGCCGCACCAATAAACTTGGGAATCTGAGTGTTCGCGTGGAGACCTGTCAGAATATCTTCGCCCCGTGATAACGGTTCAATGACAGCCCGATGATTGAACCGTTCTGCAATCTCGAGATACTTGTTTTCCCCGGTGAGCGCATAGAGATTCGCAAGGGCTTCATTCATACCGCCGTGCTCCACGCCAAGCATCCGTTGCATCTGTTCATCCGACAGACGAGCATTCCGGACAATGACCCAGTCGCCGAATCTCTTGGCAACTGCCAGGGCCTGTTCATTTCCGCAATAGACGTACGCATCCAGTAAACCAGCAAGCAGCTTGTGGAGTGTATAGTAAGGTGCCCAAACTCGACCGGTGGTTTCAACACGATCGAAGAACTCCTCGGGAAAGGCACTCAGATATCCGTTGCCGAGCTTTTCCTGACACTTTGCCAGTTCACCCACAAGGATGGTAACCCGGTCTCGCAGAGCACTATCGCCCGTGGTCGCATACATCAGCGAACAAGCCGACAAGTAATGGCCAACAAAGTGTCCTCGCAATTCACATTTGGGATCTTCCCAGCCCCCCAGGGGTTCCGCGTCACTCGGCAGACCTGCATTGATTCTGAAAACATGAAGGAGACGAGCGGGATCGAGACTCAACAGATAGCGTTTGTCCATCTCCTGAGCGTGCTGAAACGGCCCCTGGGTGATACGGACATCGCGGAGATCAAACGCGTAGGCCGAAAATGGTACCCGATAGTCAACCCGTACCACGGACGACTGATAGGTCAGTGGCTCAAACGCCCTTACGGGGAGTGAAGACACCGTATTGGACAGAGCCAAAAAAACAACCAAAGCAGTCGGAAGAATCCGTCTCATAAAGGTCACTCTCCCGGAATTGCATTCTCAAAGGGATTAAGCTCGTCAGACCATTGGCACCTTAACTAATACGGTATCGGACCCGGAAGCTCTTGGTCAATGCACCGTCGTCTTCAAGAAACAAGGAAACCCCGCTCCGCAAGGACGGAGCAGGGTTTCGAAAACATCAATCAGGCGGGAGTGATGTTTCTGCCTCAGTGTCCTCGAATGGCTCGGAAGAGTCCGGAGAACGGACCTTTGGAGGAGCCATCATCGAAGTCGAGGTACCACCAGCCGTCATGCCATTCCAAGGTCGCCTTCCGCCATCCTAAGGGAACCTGGGGATAGGGATAGAAGGGACCGATATACGGCCAGGCCGTCGCCGAGTATTGCTTCGGATAGGTTACCGCCGCATAGTTGGGATAGGCTGCGTAGCTCGGCCAAGCGTAATTGGGCATATTCGGTTGATCAAACCGTGCCGGGGCGGCTGCAGCAGGGGCACCGGCGGCCATGGGCAGCGGACGTCCCAAAGGTTGGGCTGCCGGAGTGGGCGACATTTCCTGTGCCGCTTCCTGCTGAGAATAAGCAATCGGCAGCGGACGAATGGGGCGAGGTGCTGACTCGCGGGTTACAGTCGCCGATGTCTGGGTCGCCACGGGCATTTCTTCCATTTGGGGCATCTCAGGGACGGCGAGTGTCGGGCCTTCCATGACAGATGTCGCCGCTGTAGGCCGAACCGGTTCGGCGGCGAAGACCGAAGGAACAGGGTCGGCGGTCTGGATACGGTTCTGCATTACATCATTTGCCACAGAGCGGCTCGATGGGGAAGCCGTCATCCTTTCGGGAGCAAACGCTCCGGCAACCGGTTGCAAATTTGCCGAGGCTCCGGCGTCTGTCGCAACGACGGCCAATTCGTTGACAACTTGCTTGACGCCTGGTACCTGGGATACAAGTTTTTCCGCGGCTTGTTTCTGTTGTTCATCGGTGACGGTACCGCGAAGCCACGCGATCCCGTCCTGGTAGCGGACACCAATCTTGTAACCGCGCAATTGTCCGCTGTTCTTCAATGACGCGGCAATTTCCTGCGCGACTTCCTGGTTACCCGCTAAAGCCCATGTCGGGCAGACCATGATGGCCGCCGCCACGATCCAAGATAAAGAAAACCCTCGCATGCCTGTCCTCCTGTTCGGAATCCACGTCCCGACGGTCGGCGCCTTGTTCTGGAAGGCAGACTTCCTTTCCCGCCTGGATCAGTTACCCTAGAAACCTAACCTAGTCCTTATCAACACTACCGCACGTTGATTCGGTCACCGTTTGGCATGGCGGCCATTTGAGAAACTGAAGGCCGCCTTGCCTATATACGATTCGACAATCTTAATTGCCAAACGGGATGTTTTTTCAATGTTTGGCAAAGTTGTCGGATTCTTCCCACGTTTCGCATCTTCCAACTTTCCGGCTTCAATGAGTTTTGGAAAATGCTCCACAAAACCAGTTATTGCTGCCGGTATGAATAGCATCGGTACCGAAGGTTTTCTGGCTACAGTTCCATTGCCCGTTGAGTGTCGATTTAGTGAGACCTGTCCGGAATGAAGCGGACCCTAGTCGAACAAGTCTAGTTAAAACAGATAATATGGATAAGCAACTGGCTCCGGTGACCAAGGACTGAAGAGGGCCAGCACTGCGCTCGTATGAGTAGAGTTGTGTGTAAACCGCGGTTATTCTTTTGTCTGGCCAAATGAGGGGACTAAACCGACTTCCTGTGCTGAGAACGGGAAAAATCGGTCATACTAAGGAGTATCATGACGGACACAGTCACGAGACAGGATCCCCAAATATGGGGGGATTGACCGCAAGATGCCAAAGACACTCCTCCCAGCAGGGCAAGAATCCCAATAAAACTGGTACTCGACCATTCTCGCGTGGAAGGGAACCGCGTCGCGATTGCCACGACGCAACCCAGAAACTGGATCATGACCAGAAAAATGGCGGCAAAAAGGTGAATCACGCTATCCCTGTCGGTCGGATGGCTTGAAAAATTGTCCAGCTTATACAGCACAGCCACTATTTACGGAAAGAATAGCCAAAATCACCCAATTGATAAAGCCGAATTCTGTCGCCTATTTTCGTTTGCCATTGCGTTGGGGCCGAGCCGGCCATTGGCGATTCGTCGGCCCTGAGATGCTTCTCCTTTCGGTTTCCTGTGACTCAATGGCTGATGCTATGGTTCAACAGTGTGATTCCGATCGTCGCGGATCACGGCGCACCCCAAGTAGCGAGACCAGAGATGCTCGAGCTCGTTGACGTTAACCAGAAAGTATCGACAGAGGATTACGAAAGATTATTTCCTGAACTGGAATCCGAGTTGGCTGCGTGTCAACGATTAGCCCGCCAGCTGGGAATTCCGACTGCTATTGTCTTTGAGGGGTGGGATGCCGCTGGCAAGGGCATGATGATCAACCGGCTTGCGCAAGTTCTGGATCCCCGCGGATTTCGAGTTTATTTGACAGGGGACCCCGCTCCAGAGGACCAGCGTCGCCCGTGGATGTGGCGATTCTGGAAAGAACTTCCGGGAGCGGGTGAGATCGTGATGTTTGATCACTCATGGTACCGGCGGATTCTGGATGACCGTGCTCAAGGAAAAACTTCAAAACGGGAGTACGAACAAGCTATTCACGACATCATCGAGTTTGAACAGCAACTTGCCGACAGCGGCATGCTGATCGTGAAGTTCTGGCTTCACATTAGTGCGAAAGAGCAGCGAAGGCGTCTGAAAGAGTTGGAAAGCTCGCCGGCGACCCGGTGGAAGGTCACCAGATCGCAATGGGAACAGAATCGAAAATACAAAAAATGGATACAATTGGTCGAGTTGGCACTTCAACGAACAAGCTCGTCCAAAAACCCGTGGACGATCGTAGAGGCTAATCAGGGGAAATTTGCCAGGATCAAAGTCTTCCGCACAATCGTCTCCGCCATCAAGCAAGAAAGTGAGCGCCGCCATCGGGAACCAGCCCAGAGTGGTTCGCCCATGCCGGAGCCTGACGAGACTCACTTCTACCGACCTACAGTTCTGGATCGGGTTGATCTGACAAAAAGCATCTCGCGGGAAAAATACGAGCTGGAATTAAATGCCCTGCACAAGAGACTGTATGAACTGGAACATCGCTGTTATTTGGCAAAGGTCCCAGTGGTGATTATTTACGAAGGGTGGGATGCTGCGGGAAAGGGTGGAACGATCAAACGCTTAACGCGCGCTCTCGATCCCAGAGGATATGAGGTTGTTCCCGTTGGTCCGCCCACCACAGAAGAGAAGGCTCACCATTATCTCTGGCGATTTTGGCGACGAATTCCTAAGACTGGCCATATAACGATCTTCGACCGTTCGTGGTACGGTCGAGTCCTTGTCGAACGGGTGGAAGGTTTTTGTACTCAAGAAGAGTGGGAGCGAGCCTACCGTGAAATCAACGAGTTTGAAAGGCAGCTGGCCGATTTCGGGACTGTGATCATCAAGTTTTGGCTCCATATTGACTCGGACGAACAATTACGGCGATTCCAAAGTCGGCAGTCTGATCCCCGCAAGCAATGGAAAATCACAGAGGAAGACTGGCGGAATCGCGCGAAATGGAAACACTACGAATTAGCCGTAATTGAAATGCTCGAACGAACAAGCACCCTGTACGCACCGTGGACGATTCTGGAGGCCAACTGTAAGCTTTTTGCCAGGATTAAATCCCTTCAGGTCGTTGTCGAACGTCTTGAAAACGCTACGTGTTGAATCATTGGGGGCGATATCGGGTTCGAAATGCCATCTGACATGCCCCGAGGGTCAATGCTGAAACGCAGGTCACCTGTAGGGGCAATTCATGAATTGCCCCTACCATCGTTGGCAACGGGTGCTCCAACCTCCCCGTGGGTTTCCTTAATGGTCTTTACCCGGACCAGTTGACTTGTTCTCGCTTTGAGGGTTTCCATCTCGAAGATTCTTCACGTAATACTCACGAAATTGCTGAAGATAACGTTCGCGGTATTCCTTGAGATAGGCCATATCGACAAGGGCTTGGTCCCAGTCGAGCTGGGGACGGCTCTGGTCTTCTAGGGTTTTACCGGAACAGGGGCATTTCTCTTGAGATAACGTCTCCGAGAGTCTTCGAAAGACGTTCGCCCAGGCTTTGGGTTGACCATCGACTTTGAACAATCCTGTTAACTGGGACACGTCTCGAGCCTCAGGATGATCATAGAGGCCCCAGTTGAGCCAGCCACAACAGAATGGTCGTGTTGTCCGGATGGCCTGTTCGCACCATCGGGCCTGAAGTTGCTCGCTGGCAGGGGGATGAATACCGCGGTTGATCGTGAGTTGACCGCCGCCGTACCATCCGAATTCTGCGAGGACGACTGGTTTGCCGGGGCGGGCCACCTCGCGCACAACCGACTCCAGGTAAGCCAAATTGGCGATTTCATCTTCTTCGCTTCGATATTCATAGAAACCTGTTGCCAACGGATAAAAATGGATTTCGAGAAAATCGAGATAATGGGCAATCCGCTCGGGCCGAAAACCGGAATACTGCCGCACGCCTGATGAACCGACCGGCACGCTCCATTGAATCAATCCCACGGTTACGAGTGCATCGGGGTCAGCCGCCTTGATGGCTTCGACTTGACGCCGAGTCCATACCTCAGCAAGCTCTTCCCGGAACTGCTGGTAATCAAGAAGGGCCCGAGGATGGGATGACTCAGCCGATGGAATCGGAACCGCTCCCAACGTGGCCTGGTCACTTTTTACTGACCAGGCCTGGGCCACAGCCTCAGATGTTTGGTAGCGGCTTTGTAACCAGCGATTCCACTTTTCTTCCATAAGAGGTGATTCCCAGGGCACCGCTGGTTCGTTGAGAAGATCGTAAGCAAAGATGATGGACCGCCCTTTGTATCGGCTTACAAAAAGCTTCCAAAACGATTCCAGGGCTTCCAGAACGTCATCATTCACGGTTCGATCACGTTGGGCAAACTCCGGTAATCCTTCCCAGTGGTCTGGACCTGTGGGATGGACGTAGATCCCAAATTCCTCCGCAAGCGAGAGGAACTGATCGAATTTGGCAAGCCCTTCGGGGTTCAGAACGTTCTTTTGTGTATAAAACGAGCCGTACGTCAAAAAGACTCGAACACAATTCACTCCGTATTCCTTCATCCGCTGAAAATCTTTCCGCGTCGCCTCTGGATCGAATTGTTTCCAAAGCTGGGGTGCCCAACCTGTCCCAGGACGAAAATAATTTACCCCAATCGGGATAAAGGACTTTCCGTCCGACAAGCGGAACCCACAACCCTGCTCGTCGATCATGACCTTGGGGACCGTTTCGGCCATTCCATTTCCGACCAGACTGACGGCCAGAACAAGTGCAACTGTCCACATGCGCGCAATGCCACGACGCATCGGAGAACCTCCCGTTGAGTGCGTACTGTTGTGGTTAATGTCCGCTGTGAAACGGACTTCATTATAAGTGTGCTTTTCGTGACAGAACACGGCTCGGCCAACTAATGACTATCGGTAGGACCCGCTTGCACGAAGATTTGAATTTGTGTGCCGACCAGCACGGTATATGCCGCACTCCTGTGCGTGGACGCAAGAAACGACGGGGGCGGTCGCCCGTATCGCGCACGCGGAGTTTTAGCCCACGTTCGCACGGGTGACTATGGGGCAGCCACATAAGACAAGATATACGTAAGCCAGAGCGCATCGCGGGGGTAAGCAAATTTGCCGTTGTGCTGTTTTGGGCAAAACAGGTAGATTAGGCTTTGTATTGGAAGATTCTCTGGCAATAGCCCCAGTAAACCAACAGCACAGTTTGACACAGATTGGCGTTTTCGGGGACGCGGTCAGTCCGATGAATACGTTGTCTGTTCAAACCAGCTTGTCGTCTGGCGTTCAAGTTCCTCGCGAGAGTGGTTGCCACACGAAGAGGTATTTTGTTCGAGTGGCAGATGTTTCCATCCTCCTTGTTAGGATGGCCTTTTGGGGGTTTGCCATCGGACTTCCGTTCGTGGGGTTAACGATGCTACCCATCGATGGCGAGGAACCCCGGCGGGCGGAGGTCGCCCGGGAAATGATCATGTTTGGTGATTGGTTGGTTCCCCGCCAACAGGGTGGGTTCTACTGCACACGACCACCATTTCAGAACTGGTGCATAGCAATCTCGTCTTTGGTATTTGGGAGCTTCGACCCATTTGTCGTGCGTTTTCCCAGTGCCGTGGCCACATGTGTCACAGGAATCATGTGTTTCGTTTTCGCAAGGCGACAATTGGATGAAACCGCTGGAATCACCGCAGGTGTGGCTTATCTTACTATGGGTTTGCCGCTTACGTTTGGACAGCGTGGGGAAACAGATCCCGTTTTTGCGGCCTTTCTGGCTTCCTCGTTGTTGATTTTCTACTCAGGCTACGTGAATAGAGAAAAGAGAAAGGCCCTTTGGCTGATCGCCGGATTGTTGTGTGGATTGGCAGCTCTTACAAAAGGTGTGCAGGGACCAGTGTTCTATGTAGCTTGTACCACTGGTTTTCTAAGAGCCTTTCCCGAAATTATTTTTTAATCGTCGCTAGTCGGCGGAGCATAACCCGTATCATCGCAATATAGATCATCGCCTCGCTGCTTCGCGGGTTGCGCTCATAGTCAACACTGAGTCGTCGATGATC
>Ga0067045_1027442_pt1 | contig 133542 bp, 125 predicted proteins | sample TerdegcTABiofilm_FD_59184 | JGI IMG/M metagenome (GOLD analysis project Ga0067045, IMG submission 59184) | Combined Assembly of (Gp0054472, Gp0054536) Wastewater bioreactor microbial communities from Singapore -Terephthalate degrading...
GCCTCATTGAAACTGAAGCGGTGCGAAATGAGTTTTCCCAACTCGACTTTGCGCTGAGCAGCCAGCCTCAAGAACTCCTCGAGATTTCGGCCCTCCGTCCAGCGAACGTATCCGCGCGGATAGTCAATCCCCATTTTCTCATACACGGGATCGAACGTACCCGCCCCTCCGGCTTTGGAAACCACAATCTCTACTTCCTTGTGCCACATTTCATTCCGATTCGGATGTATATCGGCAACCCCGACCACGGAGACGCGTCCGCCGAACCGGACCACCTCTACCGCCTGATGGACGGGCGCATCCGACTGTGTTGCCGTCGTCAGGATGACGGCATCCATGCCAGCTCCATCCGAAAAGGTGTCGCATGCCTTGATGAATTCAGATTCGGTGACTGCGGAATCGGCTCCCAACTGTCGCGCAAGCTCCACCTTCTGCGCGTCGATATCCATCCCGATCACCCGGCACCCATAGGCCTTAAGGATCTGGACCGACAAAAGTCCGAGCAGTCCCAGTCCCATCACGGCGACCGATTCCCCGAAGGACAATTTCGCCGCGCGGATTCCGTTTAAGGCAATGATGCCCAGCATGCCGAAGGAGGCTTCCTCGAAGGATAGCCCCTCCGGGATCTTGGCACATAGGTTTTCTGGAACGGTTACGAATGAGGCGTGGGAGGCAAAACCCGCTCCGATGCAGGCGACCCGGTCACCTGGCGAAAACTTATGGATGTTTTTTCCGACCTCGACCACAGTTCCCGCTGAACTGTAGCCGAGCGCTGTCGGCTGTTCCAGGAGATTCAAGGCGGTCTTGAAGGTCTGGAGAAATCCCTCGTTTCTGGCTTTTTCCAAAAAACGCTTAAGCAAATCGGGTCGGGTCCTCGCCTTCCCCAGCAGCGACTGGGTCCCCAGCTCGATAGCCGACCTCTCGGTCCCGATGCTGACCAGCGACGCGGCGTTCCGGACGAGCAGGCACTGCGCTCCGCAGGCCGGGACCGGAACCTCGGTCAACTTCACGGTTCCGTTTCGATAATCCAGAATGACCTGTTTCATTTTTCCATGCAGGCGATTAAAATGACACGGAAGGCGCCTAGGAACTCAAACCGGTTCACCAGTCGTTCGTATAAAATTCCGGGCAGATAGCTCCATGGGGAGATCCTTAGATACTCTGGTCTCCCTTCCAAGGGAAGGACCTCGACCGACCTGAAACCAGCCGTGCCGGCATAATATCTTATTTCTCGTGTGGTGTTAACCCGGTAAAAAGTAGGGTACGTGTCCTGCTCCGCCCGTCCCCGGACTCTGTTGTAAAAGAGGTGAAAGCGGTGAGGTGTCAGGCGGCTGGCAAAACTGACATAATGACGCCGGTTGGGCGTCTTGGCCATAAAAAGCCCTCCGGGGCGAAGGACCCGGTGCACTTCGGTGAAAACCCTCTGCGGATCGGGCAGGTGCTCCAGCACATTGTTCGCGACGACCGCATCGAAAGTTCCGTTCGGATAGGGGATGCTTTCGGCGGAACCCAATTTGGCCTCGTCCAGATAAGGATTTCCGAGGATTCTCGGATCCGGATCCACTCCGCAGACCCTGGCGGCGATCTTTCTGAAATTCATTTCCTCCAGAATTCCCGCCCCGGCCCCCAGGTCCAGGAGGTGGTTCCCTGAAGCCAGCTGGCTCAGAACTTTTTCACGGAAAATCAAGTTATCCCAGTTGTCCCTGAAATTAGGATAAAATCGCCGGTCAAGATAGCGGATTGAGTCTTTCACTTCCGGTATTATTCAATCGGTCTTGTTCTGAAGAGATACATCAGATTGTGCAGTGGCTTTGCCCATCTGGAAAAATAAAAGAGATGCGTAAGGAGGCGGGAGTGAAAAGCCGCGAGCGCCGGGTAATTCCAGAAGGTTCTCTTCAAGGTGAGTTTCCTTGTGAGGGGCCGGACATCGCCGACAATCTCAATGGCAGACCTCTCCGGCAGATAGCCGTATTCGGCGGCCATTCTCAGGTGGCTTATTTCCCTCCAATTGAAGCCCATCATTTCCGAGACGATCATGTCGAAGGCCCCGAGAGAGTTGGAAGCCGCGTACCACCCGAGCTCGAGGGCGTCTCCCAGCAGGGGTCCGTTCCGGTCCAATCCAAAGAGACCGTCCAGGAAGGCATACCGGAATTTCAGAACCTGATTGATCTGACCGATGATTTCATCGAACACGTAATGGTTCTTCAGGCGCATGATGTCCGGAAGACATCCCCATTGATTCTTCATCGCCAGAGTGATGCCAGTCATGCAGTGCACCTTCGGGAGGGGACATGTCACTGAAAAATCAATTTCCTCGAAGAAAAGGACCGGAAGACTCAAGGGGTACGGCTTCCCTTTGGCGCACAGCTCGATCTGCCGGGCAGGCACGTCTGAAAGATTGATGATCCGGACCCCGGGGAAATCCTTTGTCAGTCCGAAAAATCCCATCCTGGCCATGGCCTCGGTCATGGAAAAGCTGTTGTAACCGCCTTCTCCCTCCCCGATGTAAATGGTTGTTGAACGGTTGACCTCCCGCAAAGCGGCAACCAGGCCCTTTACAAAGTCGACACGGGTCGTGACGCCTTTCTTGTAATCCGGATAGGTGAGGTTCGGCTTGATAAAAACGGCACGAGCCCGGTCGAATTCCGAATCCATTCCCAGGAGCCGTATTGAGCGGGAGAAAGTTTGCTGAAGCCGGACGGGATCCCTGGGCATCCGTTCGACCTGTACTATCGGTTTTTCAGTCATGTTTAGATCCGAGTTGAATTACCGCGGGCTGCTTCGTCGTAAATCTTCCTGTATTCTCCCGCCATTCTTTTCGAGTCGAGTTGCTCCCGGGCAATGGCAAATGCCTGCTCCGAAAAGCTTGATAGATTGCTGCCGAAGAGGGTATCAAGTTTTTCAGAGAGATCCCCTGCTTCTCCCGTCTTGAAGAGCAATCCAGAGGGGCGCCCCAGTTCCAGCAGTTCCCGATGCGGCTCGATGTCGGAAAGGACCGAGGGCAAACCACAGGCCATTGCTTCCATGACGGCATTCGGCAGTCCCTCGCTTCTGGAGGCGGAAAGGAATGCGTCTGAGGCCTTCAGGTAGGAATCCACCTCTGTTACAGTACCCTTGAAAATGACATTCGAAGCCGCGCCGGCGTGCTCCCGGCTTGTGTTCATTAACGGACCGTCCCCGAGCAGAACGAGAGCCGCCGAGCTTTCGATTTCGGAATTCAGGAATCCGCGGATCGCCGTGAGCGGGTCTTTCCTTTCGGATAGAAACCCCGTGGAGATCACGATCTTCTTATTCAGCGGCAACCCCAGGGCCTCCCTCAATTTTCGCTTCTCATCGCCGTTCACCGGGTGATATCGCTTCATGTCAGTCCCGTTGTAAATTACCTGCGCGACGATCCCGTATCGGGACAGGGCCCGCCCGATCTGCTTCGACACGGCTGCCACCTTGTTCAGCCTTCGCAGCGCCCGCAACTGGACCATGGATATCAGAGACCCCATCAGGAATCCATAATTCAATCGCGTCGCTTCATAAGGGATCTCCCGGATTGTCGTGATCCTGTAAAATCCCCGGAGGAGATAGGCGGCGATAGAATCGGCCCGCGACCCGTAGGTCTGGACGATATCGGGCTTGATCTGAGCCACTGTCTGGCGGAGGGTTTGGCTCAAGATCGAGCTCCCCGTCATACTTATCATCTGCACGCCGGCCTGACTGAACCGTGATTGCGCCGATTCAGCACCCTCAGGTGAGAGAGTGAGCACAACGGGTTCGTACCGGTTTCTGTCTAGGGCATCGATGATGTAGTAAAGCTGGTTCACGGGACCGACGGGCGGAAGATTCTTGACCAGGTAGAGGATGCGAATCACTTCTGTTGACCCTGTCCGGATGCGTTCGGGCCGTTATGTTTCTCGTATTTGAAAACGGCGTAATCCTTGAGCGTCAGGACCTCCCGAAAAAGTTCAGGATGCGACCTGAAGCGTTCCGGTTGGGATTGAAGTTTTACTCTCACATCCACTTTTCCCGCCACATTTCAAACATCAGAAGGGACCATAGCTTGTGGTGGTTCAGCCCTCTGTCCTGATCGAAATCGTCATGCATCCTCTTTAAGGTCTCCCAGCAAAACAGGCCCTCGCTCCGGATGCGCTCTTCGGAGAGATAATGATCGTACAACGGCTTCAATCCGCGCCGGAACCAATCGTACATGGGGATACCGAAGCCTTGTTTTGGGCGTTCGGCTAGTTCCTGCGGGACATACCGGTATAGAATACTTTTCAGGATATATTTACTCGTTCCATTTCTAATTTTGTGACGAAGAGGCAGGGAGGCCGCGAACTCCAGGACCCTGTGGTCGAGAAGAGGCTCTCTGTTCTCCAGGGCGACGGCCATGCCGGCCCGGTCCACCTTGACCAGAATATCGTCAGGAAGGTACGTCTGGGCATCATAAAGCATCATGGCCGTGACAGGGTCGAGGGGAGATTCCTCGGGGTCCGGCCATTCCGGAGTTTCCAGGCCCATCATCCGGAGATCTTCGTCCAGAAAGAAGCTGCTGGCAATGACGCTTTGGGCGAGGACACTTCCGCTGTTAAGGATAGCCCTCAGCTTTTTGTATCTGTCCTTGAAGCCGTTTGCTCGCCAGAAGGGAGCCGCAATTTTCCGGTAGGCTGCATCCACTGCTTCGGGACTCAGCAAGGGGAGAACAAGCCTGGCCGCCCGGGCAAGCAGGGCATACCGGGACTCTCTGAGACGCCTCCCCAGGAGCCGGTATTTAGGATAACCGCAGAAAAACTCATCCCCACCGTCGGCGGAAAGGCAAACCTTCACCTGATTGCGGGCCAGGCGGGAGACCAGGTAGGTCGGGATGGCCGATGCATCCGCAAAGGGCTCATCGTATATCTCCGGCAGCGTGGGAATGATTTCCAGGGCCTCTTTTACCGTACAGTAATATTCCGTGTGCTCCGTTCCGAGCCAGCTGGCAATCTTCTTCGCATGATGGGCTTCGTTGAAAGCGCCTTCGTGAAATCCTATTGTAAAGGTCCGAATCGGATCGCGACTTTCCTTCTGCAGGAGGGCCGTGACCAGAGTCGAATCGATCCCACCGCTCAGGAACATGCCTACCGGGACGTCCGAAACCAGGCGGAGAGTGAAAGCTTCTTTAAAAAGTTTTTCCAGTTCCAGTTCTACTTCTTGATCTGTGCCTTCAGGACGGTCAGAGCCGAGGTAGATTGTTTCAATAGACCAGTATCTAGATTTATGAATGTTTCCACTACGGTCCAGTTTCAGATACATGCCCGGTTCCAGCTTGTAGGTATTCTGAAAGATGGTCGCCGGAGCCGGTATATAGCCGTATCTCAGATAATCAGCCACGGACTTCAGATCCAGATTTCTGCGGAATCCCGGGTGCTGGTGGAAAGCCTTGAGCTCAGAAGCAAACAGGAAAAGACCATTCTCCCAGTACCAGTAAAGCGGTTTGACACCAATACGGTCCCTGCACAGGATCAGGAGTTCGGAACGGACATCCCAGATGGCAAAGGCCCACATCCCCCGAAATTTCTGAAGCGCCTCCATCCCCCACTTTTCGTAAGCCTTAAGAAGGACCTCTGTATCGCTGTTTCCCCGGAAGCAGACCCCCGCCTGCCGAAGCTCGTCTTTGATCTCGGCGAAGTTGTAGATCTCTCCGTTGTAAGTGATCCAGATACTTTCATCGTCATTTGCCATCGGCTGATGGCCGAGCGCAGACAATTCGATAATGGACAATCTTCGGTGGGAAAGGGCAAGACCGTTACTTTCGGAAATATAGGAACCGCAACCGTCCGGTCCTCCGTGCTGAAGCACATCACGCATAGCGGCTGCCGTCTCGGCCGGATCATAGCCGCCTCGATATCTGAAATCCCGGAATCCGGCTATTCTGCACATTTTAAGGACAATTCAGCCCGGGAAGGATCCTTTAAAAAAACAAACTCATTTATCCCGGAATTTCCTCCGCATGTTGTCATCCGCTTCAGGATAAAGCCCCGGTTGTGAAAGAACTCGAAGATTTCCTCGGGCTTGGCTGCCTCGAATGGGTATCCCCCGATCCAATCGATCCAGTCGATAAAAATATTCATTCCGCGCTGGAGCTTTTCGGATTCATGAAAATATCGGCGGAGAGGATTTCGTCTTTCAATCAGGTCAGCCGCAAGTCCCCTCAATATGAAATAGCTACTGAAGAAGACGATATACAAGTACTTCAGAAGAGCACTTTGGTTGTAAGTCCTCTTGATGAATGTCCAAAACCCAGTCAGAAGCCGCTGCCGGTTATAGATCGCTATGTAGAGCATCCCTCCAGGTCTGCAGAGCGGGATCACGTTCTCCATGGCGGCCCACATGTCCCCCGTATGGTGAAGGACCCCCCAGGAATAAACGATGTCGTATTGGCCAAGAGCTTCCAGGTATTTCCTGTCCAGGACGTCCCCCTGCTCGATGATCCATTCTGAATCGGGGCTGTATGAGTTCTTGACCTCCTTCGTACACCTGACCGAATTCGGATCGTAATCGAAAGACCTGACCTTTGCCCCGAGCCGGACGGCCGCCAGGCTGAAGAGTCCGCTGCCTGAGCCGATGTCGATAAACGACTTTCCTTTCAAAGCAGATGCGCCCAGCATGTTCAAAAGGGAATTTTCCGCCGCGGCGATCCTTTTATCATTTACAAGGCGATGAAAACGAAGCCAGTTCTTTCCGAATCCGAATCGCTTTTCTTCTCGCATGATCTTCATCTGGTTGCCGAGTATGGGCTTACAGAGCTCCGGATAGGTTTTCTATCTGAAACGCTAACTTTTTCGCCTGAAGACGACGAGTTTGTACAGGAGGAAAGAGGAACCTGTGTAAATGATTGCAGCGACGACCTGAGCTATATACGGGTTGGTGAAATTCAAGAGGACTTTGAGGGTTGCGAAATTAGCGGCGTAGCTTAACGCGAACGCCGCAAGAAACCCTCCGGCTTCCTTTATGATCTGTCCCTTTCCCTTAAACACCAGGTATTTGTTCATGATGAAGGAGTTAATCAGGGCCAGGGAATAGCCAATCCCGTTGCTGACTTCAGGACTGATGCTGAAAAAAAACATCAGGCCGAAAATGGTGCCGTGACCGATCAGGGTATTGATGATGCCGACGATTCCGAACCCGGCGATTTGCGCAATAATCCGTCTGAACAAGAGAGGCCCGGCGCTCTAAAAGCGGCTGATCGATTCTATTGTGTAGAGCGGACGTCGCTTTATCTCGTGGTTGATGCTTGAAATATAGATGCTCAACAGATAGAGAATGAATGTCTGAAAAGCAAATCCGATAGAGAGCAGGATGACAAGATAGGCCCAACCCGGGACACTCTCTGCGGCATTGCCGAAAACGTCCGTCCCCAGATACTTGACGCTCAGCGCGTTCAGCAGAAGCACTGCACTGAATGAAATCGAAAGTACAACGGACCAGAGAAGGATGGTGTTCGGAAGAGTCGTAAAAGACGTGATGGCCTTCATGGCCGAGCCGACCAGGTCCGAAAAAGTTTCCTCTTCGGTCGATTCGGGAATCTCCATTTCGATGCTGGAGCTGTTGTATCCTACAAATGAATAGAGCCCTTTCAAATAGCGCCAGCTTTCCCTGTATAGCAGGACGGTATTGAGGGCTCTCCTCGATATAATGCGGTTGGAATGCATGGTGGGGTCGATATCCACTGTGGAGTACCTTTTCATAAGGAAATAAAACAGCTTGTAAAAGAGCTTCTTTTTCAGTGAGATTTTTCTCTTCTTGTATTTCAGGTATACAATGTCCACGTTCTTCTGAGTCTGCTCATATAGGTCAGTTAGGATTCGAGTCTTTTGGGCAAAACTGATATCAAGGATGACAGTGTAATCCCCGTTGGCCCTGTCTAATCCGGCAATGGTCGCGTTGTCGCGATCGATTTTGCGGGAGAGGTTTACGATAGTTACGTCTTTCATGATTTCCGGTTCGATTCTTTTTAGAATGGGATTCAGATCTATTTTTTCCCGGTTATTGACCAGGATGATTTCGTGGTAAGCGAAATTTTCCTTCAGGGTCCGGTAGCTGTTCCGCAGGAATTCCTCCAAGAGCCGCGGATCCGGCTTGATGAGTGAAACAACCGAAATAAATGTATTATACATAGGGTACCTCGGCTTCTATTTCGTATATGGAATTGATTTTCCCTGCAAAGAGGCAGTAGAAACGGGGCGACTCGCTCAGGATGGAAATCTCTGTCGGTCGTCCATCATCCAGATAACTGGACTGCAATTTGGTTTTGATCGTGAATATGGAAAAAAGATAATTCAGATCGATCCCGTCTTTCAGAAATCTCCTGAGTTGAGCGATCATTTTGTAGGAATTCGACTCCGGCTTGGCGAAGCATGAGTTGCAGATGCCGTAATGATCCGGCCTGCACTCCGGATTTTTTTTCTGGCAATCGAAGACGGGCTCCTCGGCGTAGGAAGCGACATGGTGCGTGTACACAACCGAGGAGAGAGAAAGGAGGTCGGAGAGTCCGTACGGCATAATCGAGCAAAAATACCCGTCCATGACGGTGAACCCTTTTTGCGCCAGTGCGGAGGAAGAAAGCATGGCTATCTCGGTGACCTCATGGACCAGCTTCAGCGTTCTGACTCCAAAGGTTCGATTGATGGTATTGATTCCGGAATAAGTCGCATTGATGACGTTCTGGGCTTCAATGGAAACCCACTCTCCATCTTCGCCGTTCCTGATCCGTACCTTCCAGCGGCCCGCGTTTGCGTAAGCCTCTGCAACAGTGCAGTTCATCCGGACCTCGATGTTCTTTTCGTTCTGCAGCCGTGCCTTGTAATATTCGGCTATAAGTACGGGATCGAACGTATACTCCTCCGTCAGATATAAACCCTCCAGGAGGTCGAGATTGAAAAGACTGCTTTCGGTGATAAGGTCGGCGCGAATTCCGAGAAAATCACAGAATCTCTTGAATTGAGCGCTGTTAGTAAAGGAACCATTGCGGGCAATTGCGTAATATTTGTCGAACTTGAAGTTGATGAATGCCTTGTGTTCCGAGATGAAGCGTTCCTTGTGAGCATCCGCGATCCGTGCCGTCGCAATGCTTCGCGGATAGTGATAACCAGCGTGCAGCCGCGCCTGATTCACGATGGATGCCTTTTTCAACAAGCTACGCTCCTTTTCGATCAAGAGCACCTTTAGGTTTTTCCCAGCCAAATAAATTGCGGCGTAGATTCCGAAAATTCCTCCCCCGATGATCAAATAATCATACTGTTTCATTTGGTGCCCTGCCGAATGCTGCATCAGATAGCGTTCTTCACGTTCGACCCTGCAATTTCTTCAAGGGCTAGGCGCAGACCGGACAGATCTCCTGAAGGCAGCAGATGGAAGAACCGGATAGTGTCGGAGAGTTGCTCCAGCCGGGATGGCCCGATGATGATTCCGGACACATCGGGGCTGGTGTAGGCGAATGCAAGATTTACATCATAAACCGTTTCGATCCTCAGCTTGAATCGGTCCGGTGCCGTTTTGATTATTTTTTCAATCTTCGTCCTGAATGGATCCAGTTGGCGCAGATCGACCTTTCGGAGGACGGCTGAGCTCGTTTGAGAGTAGCTGTCCGACAGGCCGATTCCCCCCATGTTGATTCCATAAACCACGTACCTGTGCTTCCCTGGAATTACGCGATAGCGATGAAACGCTGAACGGCTCAGGTTATGTTTCAATTGAATGGTGAATGACAATCCCAGTTCGCTGGCGATACCGGCGTAGACTTTCGGAAAACGAATTCCCGACAGGCCAATTCCGGTGCCCCGTTCCCTGATCAACTGAAGCGCTTCGAGCGTTTCGCGGACCTTTTCGCCGGATTCGCGGTTGTCCCAATGAATCATGATCGTCTTCAGATTGCTCCCGAATTTCCCGTCGTAAAAATCATGACTCATCAGAAGGAAGCTTTTGGTCAGGTTGTTTTCAGGCGACCCGTCATTGGAGAGGCTTCCCACCTTCACGATCAACTGGATATCCCTGACCTTATGGGCGCAAACCCACTCCTGAAGAATATCTTCAGCGAGCCTGAAATCTTCGGGCCGGGAATTGATCGGGTAATTGGTAGCCGTGTCAATCTCTCTGAACCCGTTATCGTAAAAAAAGTCAAGGAGCCTGAAACACTCCTGTTTCGGCACGGACCAACCCCACAGCGCTGTCCCCAGGATAAGCGTTCTGTCAGTTTTTTCTTTTTCCATCAAGCTTTTTCAGTTCATGCATTCGTTTCAGATATTGTCGGGCGAGTGAACCGATCTTGACTTTGCTTTCCGGATCATCCACCCAGTTCACGGGGAGCTCGCAGAGGCGATATCCCCGCCATTCGCCGACGACCAGCAGTTCGGTCGAAAAGAACCAGCCGTCGCTTTCTGCGCCGTGGGCCCGGAGATCCTCGAGTATGTTCCTGCGGAGAAATTTGAAACCGCACATCCCGTCGGAAAATCCAACACCAAGGTAAAGCCGCAGGATCCAATTGAAGGCCCGGGAAGTGATCTCCCGTTTCAAGGAGCGGCCGGTTACTCGGGAATCGCGGTGGAGACGAGTTCCGTATACAATATCGAAACGGTCTTCTGCAAGCCTGAAAAGCGCGGTTGGGAGGTGATTTAGATCGGTCGCGAGGTCGAGATCGAAATAGCCGACGATATCCGCTTCCGATTGCTTCCAGGATGCCTTCAGGGCGCGTCCGACACCTTTTTCCTCCAAGCGAAGGTACTTGATCCGATTTTTGTGCCTGGCAAAAAGTTTCCGTGCGATTTCTGGGGTCCGGTCCGTGGAACCGTTGTCAGCGATAACGATCGACCATCGGGTGGGCTCTTTGAACTCCTTCTTGAGGTAGTCCAGTACGATGCCAATATTCTTCTCAATCGTCTTTTCTTCATTCAACACGGGTATGGTAATCTCGAAACTGGAATTCACAAGTTTCCTCCATCGGAAAGAGTATCCCGTGAAAGGTTCTCCGATTTCTGCTCAAGTATCAGTTCGTAAATCTTCAATGCGGTTCTTCCCAATTCCGGGCTGAAAAACGGTAAGCGCTCTATCTCGACCAGCGCTATTCCCCTGTCCTTTAATTTGGCTGCCCAGGAGGAGATACTGGCGGGATGGATAACGCTCTGATGATCTTCGACATAATAGATTCTCCTGGACTGAATATGTCGATGGATCTCCTCGATGTAATCCCTGGACATGACGTCACGTCCATCATACATGAAGTAATGATAGTAGTCGTAATCACTCAAGATAACGGCGGTTGTGGGGGTCTTCTCCTTCACCCAGGCCAGCGTGGCAAGCGTCGGATGGGGATAATTCATATAATTGTGCCGATTATACCAGGGGCTGTAATGGGTAATATGCGCGGCTTTGGGAAACCATTCGAACACGAAAGCGGGGGGATAAAAAAGGGCAATATGCCAGAAGACCAACCCTCCCAGGAACAGCACCTTGATTGGTCGAAACCGGAATTTCTCTCCGGGCAGGGTCAGAAGGAAAGCACTTGAAAGGAGGGCAAATGGAATAATTGGGAGGATGTAGCGTCCGGATCCGCCGATGGAAGTCGGGAAAGACCCGTAGAGCAGTATCATCGGGATGAAAATCGAAATCACCAGCCCCGCCGCCACCGAAGCGCCTCTCGATTTTCCGAAGAGGAGAAACGATCCGAAGATAAAGGGTGCGAAAACCATCATGGTCAAGATCATGATAGCCCAGCCGGGGAGATGATACAGGATGTCTCCACCCCGCAGGAAGAAGTCGAAGCTTAAACGGCAGCCGTATTCGAACCCGGTGGAAGCGAACAGCTTCCCGTAATTCTGAAGATTGTAGTAGAGATTCGGGGCATAGCCGACCAGGGCCAGAAGGGGCGCCGAGAGCGCGAAAAAAATCCAGGTGAAGAGCCTGGGTTTGGCGGCTCCTCTCAGGGTCTGTCGGACAATGCCGAGACATACGAAACAGAAAACCGTCCCGAAAACGACGTAGTCGTCCCGCGTACTCAGGGCCATGCCGAAAAAAAGGAAGGACAGTAGCACGAAGATCCTGTTCCTGCTGGATGCATAAATCTCCTCCAGGGTCAGATACGAGACCTCCCGATTTCTGGCGGTAACCCCCAGGATCAGAAAGGAAAAACTCGTGGTGAGGAAAAAGAGACCTGCGTTTGCCGTCAGAATCCTTCCATTGAGACAGATGAGCAGAGGGTTAATGACGACCAGACCGGCCGCAATCAGGCCGACTTTCCTCCCGCCGAGTCTGTTCCCCGCCGCCGCAACGGCCGGGATGATCAGGGAGGACAGAACGATGGTCAGGGTCCTGGCCGCGCATTCGGAGTATCCGAAAACTGAAAATATCAGCGTCAGCAAAAGCGGATAAGAAGCACCCCATCCCGATAGCTTGTTGTAATTGATTGCATCCGTGATGGCGACGGGAGGGATGATGTACTTGCCCGTCTCATACAGATTCTTCGAGGATAAAAGGACGGAAAAGGAATCGGTTTCGAAATTAATAGGGGGTGAGAAGACGAACCTGAGGATCAGCCCCAGGGCAAACGCAAGACCGACCGCAAAAAAGAAGACAGCTTTTCTCTTCACGGGAGAATCAGCCTACCATCGGTATATCGTTGTCATTCTTCATGGTAATCTCCGTCAGAAAGTTTTTACCATTTTTGTAATTTTCACTTATTCTTCGGCTTTCCCTGATCCCCATCCAGAGCCACTTCAGGTACTGATCCAGATGCCTGAAGACCTTGAAATTGGTGAGGCCATGTAGGATATTGGTATTTTCGGGCCTGAATTCCACCTCTCCGAGCCTACAGCCTTTAACTGCCGCCTTGACGGCCAACTCCGTGCTGAGCGCCCACCCGCCGGACCGGGTTGTCTCGATCGGGGTTTCGTCGATGAACTTCTTCTGGTAAAGCTTTATTGATGTGGTGATGTCTCCGAGAGGGATTCCGATCAGACGATTCAGAACGAAATTTCCACCCCGGGACAGGATTTTTTTGACCGGGTTTCCGCGTGAGATTCTTTTAATCTTGTTGAAGCGATTTCCGGAAACGAGCTGACAGCCGTTTTTCACCAGAGAGAACATCTGATTGATCAGTCCGAACGGGTCGATATGGTAGGCGATCCATATTCCTACCACTTCGCAGTCGTTCGCTTTAAACCCCGTCTTGATGGCTCCGATCACGCCCTGCTCAGCGTTCATTACGACCCGGATATTTGGAAAAAGAGGTTTCAGCTCCTTCAGGATTGCTACAGTCGGATCCTGGTCATGATCGTAAACGACAATCAGCCTGAGAGGGACCTGAACCGTAAATGCCAGGGTCGTGACGGTAGGGATAATCTTCACCCCTTCATTGAAGACAGGCATGATCAGGCATAATTCCGGTTTCTTGTGTGAGCTTAGTGAATTAAAAATCATCGCATTATCCGGTTGAGTCTGCGCCTACCGGTAACCGAGTCGTCCCGCAAAATCCAACATTTTCTTGCTCTTCCTGGCCTTGATGGGCCTGGCCGGCGTGCCGGCATAGATTGTCCAGGGCTTGGTATCTTCTATCACAAGCGAACAAGCCCCGACGACTGATCCCTCTCCCAGTGTGACACCAGGAAGGATCACAACGTTTGCTCCCAGGTTAGCGAAATCCTCGAACACGACAGGATTCGTTTTGATGTTATCTCTGAACCGGTCCGGAATTCCGGGAGCCGTAATCAGCCCCTCCCCCAGGAATTCATCCGAACCGCAGATGATCCGCCCTCCGACGGCTATGTTGGTGAAGTGGCCCATTTTGAGAAAGGCCTTTTCTCCCCCAACTACAGCCACATGAGCTGCGATATGGATGTGGTCTCCTAAATCACCGCCTGTGGTCATGTAAAAGCCGCTATCGATCGCAACGTGGTTCCCTATAGAAACAAGGTGGGGGCGGACGATCTCCACGAATCGGCTGATTCGCACGTCTTCACCGCAATTCTTTAAGGTCTTCAGATCGAAATTAGACATCAGTATGGATATATGGATTCGTAATAGGCGATCGTGCTTCGAATGCCGTCATCCAGGTCCGTAAACTTGAAGTCCGGAAAGACCTTTCTGAACTTCCGGTCGTCCATCACCTTCTTCGGGGCGCCGTCTGGTTTTGAGGTATCCCACTGGAGCGTCCCTCGGTAGGATAGTCTGCTCTGGATGATCCTTACCAGCTCCCGGATGCTCAATCCAAAATTCTGGGCTATGTTCAACGGCTCGTCCAACCCGATCAAACCCGGATCCCGAATGATTCGGAGCAGAATTCTTCCGAAATCCTTTGCGTACAGCCATTCGCGGATAGCCACCCCGGACCCCCAGATTTCGATCTTATCCTGGTTCGTCTTCAGGGCCTTCACGAACCGCGAAATCAAGGCGTTCAGGGCATGCGCCTTGTTGGGATCAGTGGAATCGTAAGGACCATACATGTTCGGGACCAGGAGGGAAATGCTCCGGATTCCGTACTGCATGGCGAAGCTCTCGCCCACAGTCCAGAGAAAGCGGCGGGTCGATCCGTAGGATAGAACGGACCGGTGAAGGTGACCATTCCACCACTCATCTTCGATGAATGTGTCTGCCTTGGCCGGGTAAGCGCAGTTGGCGATCGGATTGATCAGGACGGACTCGGGGCAGGCTCTGGATACAGCCTCGTAGAGCGACAGAATAATCTTGGCGTTGTCCAAGATCACAGAGGCTGCCTGTTCGGAAACGTAATTGAGACTGCCGACGTGAGCCGCGCAATTTACAATGAAGTCGGGTCTGGTTTTTTCAAAGAAAGCGGTCGCCTCGGCCAGGTCTCGGAGATCCACTCCCAGGCGTCTGGAGGTCGGCGTGAACTCGATCCCGTTTTCCCGGAAGACTTCAGTAATGTTGCGGCCTACGAACCCAGTTCCGCCCAGGATCACAATGGACATTTATTACCACCCCTTTCTTATGGAATCGATAATGTAGGAAACAGTTTCGTCGTCAATTGCATCATGAATCGGCAAGTGAATCTGAGCGGAATCGAACAGTGCCTGATTCACCAGATCCTTCCGGATTCCGCCGAAAACACTGTTGCGATCGATCCGCTGATGCACCACGGAAACGGGAATCCCCCGAGCTTTCATGGCCAGGATGAAATCGTCCCGCTTCTCTACCAGCATTCCGAAAAGCCAGTATGCACTCCTTCGATCTTGTCCTTCCTGCAGGAGCTTGATTCCAGGTATGCCGTCCAGGGCTTTTCGATAAGAGCGGGCAAAGGATCTTCGCCTTTCGAGCCGCTCGGGAAACGACGACACATTGGCGATTCCCAGTGCCGCGGCATAATCGTTCAGGTGGTATTTGAATCCTACCGATGGAATGTCGTATTGACGTTCTCCGAGAAAGGAAGGAACCGCGTGGAGGCGGTCGATGCCGAACCACCTTCGAGCCATCGCCTCCCGGTATTTGTCTTCCCGCTTGCAGCAGAGGGCGCCGCCGTCTCCGGTCGTGATGTGCTTGATTGCCTGAAACGAAAAGCATGTATATTCCGAAATGGACCCGATGGGATGCCCCTGGTATTCCGCCCCAGCCGCATGCGCGGCGTCCTCAATCACCGGGATGCCCTTTTGATCGGCTATGGCCTGAATTTCCGAGAGATCGCAGGGACAGCCTCCCCAATGCACAACCAGGATGGCCTTCGTCCGATCGGTCATCTTGTCCCGGATGGACACCGGTTCGATGTTGCCCGTTTCCAGTTTTATGTCCGCGAAAACAGGCGTCGCACCCTGCATCAGGACCACCAGCCCCGTCGCGACAAAGGTTTGTGCGGGCAGAATTACCTCATCGCCGGGGCCAATGCCGGCCAGAACAAGTGCGAGATGCAGGGCGGAGGTGCCGCTGTTTACAGCGACGGGATTCCGCACGCCGAGAATACGCGTGAGTTCCGTTTCGAACTGCTGGACCATTTTTCCTTCGCTCAGCATTGTCGTGGCCAGCAGGTCGGAAACAATCCGGTTCGCATCGGGAGAAATATACGTGTTAAAAAACTCCAGTTTCAACGGCTCTCTCCTTCGGTTCAGGTTTCTTCCTTTTTACGTACAAATAGGTCAATCACAATGCGGTCCTCCGGGAAATTCTTACGGAAAAAGCGGGCCTTCATGCGGGCATCCGGATCATGGGACCATTTCCTTTCCATAGCCAAGTCATAATTTCCCTGCAGCAGCTGCTTGATCTTCAACCAGTTCTGATACTCCTCATAGTGCGTGAAAACCAGCCAGATTCGTTTTATCTTCTGGCGATCGAGAGATCGCGCCCGCTCGACGCCCTCTTCACCTGAGTATCCCGGAATATTTTCGCCGTAGTAGTATCGTACCGGAACCACTCCGAGCCCGACGGTGTACACCGTATCCTCCGGCCGGATGTTTTCTTTCATGAACCGGCTGACTTCCCTCCAGGGATCGACGTGGGCCATGATATGGAATTCCTTGTTCCGATAGTAATTGGAGAGGCCGAGCCCCCAGCCGAGAAGGACGATCAGCCCGCAGACGGCCGCGACCTTTTTCGGGATCAAGAAGAATCCGCGGGCAGCCACCATGAAAAGCACCGGGGCGACGAAGGTGAAATATCTCGGAAGCGAGATCCTGAAAGCGATGCCCACTATGATTGGCGCAAAGATCAAAAGGGGAAGATAGAATGCATCGCGCGAATAGGAGAGTCCTTTTCTGAAGCCGTAAAAGAGACAGCACCCCATGGCTATCACGACTAGGACGCCCGCAGGATTCCAGGGGAGCAAGGTCTGTCCCGCTGTGAAAGAGTAAAGGATGTAAAAAAATTCTACGAACTCCTTTCCGAAAATGAACGGGAATCTCTCGCGCGGAATTGCCCAGGGCGCAAAATAAGCGACGTCGCTGATAAAGGCCGGGAGGCGCACAATGAAAAACAGGAGAACCACCGCGTTTGCGGCAAGCCACTTCCAGAGCACGTCTCGGTGCTGGCGGTTCCGGAAAATCAGGTAAAGCCATTGAGCCCCGATGGTCATGAAAGCGTAGTAGTGCGTATAGACATTCAGGACATTGATCAGTGTATAGAGGACCGTGAAGGATTTTTCCTTGCCCTCGCGGAGCAGGCGGACAAACGAGTATGATGAGAGAAGAGACAAAAACGCGAACATTGAATACATCCGGATCTCGCGATCGTAGATGAGCAGGAACGGAGAGACTGCGGTCAGGAAGGCGGCAGCCAGAGATGTCCGGGCATCGAAAAAGAGTCTCGAGAAAAGGTAGGCGGCCGGAATGCAGAGGATTCCGAACAGGACCGAGAGTGTCCGCATGAAGAATTCCGTCTCGCCGAGTTTCATCCAGAACTTGAGCAGGAGGGAATAAAGCCTGGGGAGATCGTCCCCTTTCGTATGGGCTAAGAAGGCCTGAAGATCAACCATTTCCCTGGCATTGGCTATCGTGGCGAGTTCATCGATCCAAAGGCTCTTCTCGCCCAATTGATAAAAGCGCACTGCACCTCCAACCACGATGATGGCCAGGAAAATCAGTATCGAAAATCTGTTCAGCCTCATCCACTCAGCTTTCATCTTGGATTTCAAAGGGAGCTGGTTTTGATTTTTGAGCAATCTGGCTTGAATGAGTCCCCGGGTTGTTTGCGAATGCAGCAGCTGAGGCGATGGCCATCAGCAGCCATGGCTCAAACTCCTCGAATTCACCGACCTGAAGGATATAAACGAGATAGCTGAAACTGAAAGTCAGTAAAACCATGCAAATGCTTCGCAGCGAGATTTCGTTCTTTGAATTTCGGACGCATTTCCACAAATAAGTCAACCAGCAAAAGATCACTGCCGTGAAGAGGAGAAATCCTGCTGTGCCCAGTTCTGAAAGAACGAGCAAGTACGTACTGTGAACGATTCTGGATCGGTTCTCACCTAGTTCCGGGAATCCGCGCTGCCAGGAATAGTTGCTTCCGACGCCGATACCTTTGAAAGGATTCTTCTCGAAGGCATCGATTGCCGCCTTATACAACTCTACCCTTTGAGTCCAGGATGCGTCCTTAAAAGCATTCTGGATTCGTCCGGAAAAAACCTTTACTAGATTCAAAGGTGCGCTGATTAAGAGAAAAAGCAAAAGCAGAATGGAAATGCAAACAATATTTTTTTTCATTCTCAGATAAATGCTTCCGGCGAGCAAAGTTATGAGAAAAATAAAAACCAGAACCAAAATAGACCGCTGCAGCGTAAAGATGGTTCCTGCCAGGAAAACGAATATCAGAAAGGATTTTAAAATTCCGTTGAATGAACTTTTGCTGAAAATCAGCGATCCGAACAAAAACGCGGCTGTCATTGAAAACCAGACGCTGGGGCCTGTGATAAGGAAGCCGCCCCCCGTCTCCCTTACTCTGAGAGCTCCGAGATCTACTGATGTAAGAGTGTCCTTCTCACCCAGGGAAAGAAAATCGACTAATCCCCCTGCCGAAAGAACCACGTTGGCATAGACGACCAGCAGAACGGTTCCGGCTATTGCATAGGATGCCGTCGCTTTCCTGAAGCTGCCCGGGAAATCCTGGATGAAGAGATCTCTCATGATGAAATAGAACATGAGGTTGCGAATCAGTTTGAAAATCCTGACCAATCCCTGATCGAAATCGGTCGACCAAAAAAGGGATAGGCCATGAAGTCCTACAAAAAGGAGCAGAAAAAAATCCAATTTGGTCTTGACAAAGGTCGTCTTTTTCTTCAGCAGTACGTCTTCGATAAACCACAGGAAAAAGATATAGGCTATCAGAATGTCACCTATCTTAAGAGTTCCTCCCCCAACCAGGCTCCCGAGACTGAAGTCGCGGAACAGCAGCATGCAGATCAATATAGGAATCCAGGTTCTGTTTGAGTGATAGGCGATGACTGCAAGGAAGGCTGCGAAAGACAAAATCAGAAAGGCGGACAATTCCCAGGAATTTAAAGAATTCAGAAAGAATGGCTGTACCAATGCCATTACCAGGACCGCGAGCATGATTTTCTTCGTCTGATTGTCCAGAGAAAGAAAAGGGCTTTTTTTGATTTCAGGCAAGCTCATTTGGTAAATACATTTACATTTCTATATTTTTCTTGTTCAGCATTTCTGTGATGAGGTCAGAAATGCGAAGGCTGGCCTTTCCGTCAGGGACATGGACCATTTTCCTCAGGAACTGGTCCCGGGCGGGTTCCCGTTGCGCCATTTCTTGTTCTCTCTTCTCACCTGTTAGATTTCGAAGGTGCATTTCAAGCTCTTTCCGCGAACGTGCGACCCATGTGGCCCCACTTTCGGAATACATGCGATTAATTCCGCTACCAGGGAAGCCCAGGGTAATGACGGGCTTTCCGGCGTAGATCGCTTGCAAGGCAGCAGTAGAAAAGAAGGTTACAAAGACGTCGCACGCCTTGATCAGCGGAATGATATCTTCTGCCTTGTCGGCGAGTCGGACATGGGCCAGATCTGCAACCATTGGTCTGAATTCTCGTATGTTATCTCCCGGATGAGGTTTGATGATCAGCTTCAGTTCAGGTAGCGACCTGCAAACCTCAAGGAGGTCCTGAATCATACTCGTTCGGATTGCAGGTGAGGAAAATACGCCTACATAGTAGGGCTGTGAAGCGAAAAGAATTATCTTGTGCCCCGGGGAAAAGCCGAGTTTTTTTCTAAGGTTGCATCCGCAATCTGGTTCCGGCTGAACAAGATGATCGAAGCCGGGATGCCCCGTTACGACAATCTTTTCCGACGCGACTTTCTGGGCAATCATATCAGAACGTGATTTTTGGCCCATTGCTGCAACGGCCGTCTGGGAAAAAAAATGCCATTCCGGATAATCACTCGACGTCAGACCTTGCTGTACAAGAAGAGACGGGATGTTCTTTTTGGCAGCCAGAAATGAATAAATTCTACAGCGCTGGTCGGCGTCATCAGCCGAAACGATCATAACCGGACGGTGCTTGTCCAAGATATGAACGGCTAGAGCGACCAGCGGGATCAGTCTGGGTAGCTCGCGCCAGAAGAGCCAGATTAGTTCCCTCTTGATTGCAAAGAGGCTGTCTTTCTGGATTATCCCGCTCAATGATTCGAAAAAGCCGCCGTCGAAAAGGTCTTTCTGTGCATTCTGGAGCTGTTTCGTCCACCTTTCGGAGAGGCCGTTCGAATCGGCGTCCCAATGTTCCCAGATGGAATGGAAAGATATTTTCCCATTCATGGCTGGACCGGGAGAGGAGTCTTCCCGCTCATCAAGAACGACTACCCTGAATGAGTACCTCCTGGCCAGGCATTCTGCAACCGGATGCAGGACATCCCGATAAAATGTCGGCACAAATCCCAAGAATAAGATGACTGCTTCACCGCTCCCGAACTCCCATTTTGCGTATTCCCGTGATGTCCTGAGAAAATAACGACGAAGCGACTCGACCCGGCCCGCCGCCCATCCCCGATAAGGTCTTAAGAAATACAAACCCCTTTCATACCAGGAGAGGCCGTTCTTTTCAGCCTGAAACAGTAAGGGGAACCGGTACAGAACAAGGTAGGAAGCGACGACATCCCAGAGTGAAATGCTTCCTTTCAGGTATAATGCCTCTTTCAGCGTTCTTCCCGAAGTCAGTTTTACATCTCCCAACTCGAAGAAGAGATTAAGCGCCAGACTGAACCGCTCTTCCATTAAGACGAAGCGTTCCCCCTTTCGGACTCCAGATCCGATTCCACCATGATCCTGACAAGGCTGCTAAATCTGACTTTCGGCTCATACCCGAAGATCCGCTTTGCTTTGGTTGTATCGCCTTTGAGTACGCTTGTCTTGGTGGGGCGGAAGAGTTTCGGATCGGAAATAACATAATCCTTTGGGTCAAGGTTCACCACTGCAAAGGCCTCCTCAACGAATTCCTGCACGGAATGTGATTCCCCTGTTGCGATGATGAAGTCGTCGGGCCGATCCAATTGAAGAATTTTCCAGGCAGTTTCCATATATTCCCGAGCGTAGCCCCAATCGATTTGGGCACTCAGATCACCTAAAACAAGTTTATCCTGTTTACCACAGGCGATCCGCGCTGCCGATTTCGTGATCTTTCGGGTTACATATTCCTCAGTCCGCCGGGGCGATTCGTGGTTGTAAAGTATGCCGGTTGAAGCAAAAATCCCGAAGGCCTCGCGATAATACCGCGTCAGATGGTAGGCAAATACCTTGGCGCAGGCATAAAGACTCTGGGGATTGAATGGTGTTGTCTCTGTCTGGGGGACGACTTCTGTTATTCCAAACATATTGGACGTACACGGCTGGAAAAAACGGATGGAAGGATCGATCTGTTTGATCATTTCCAGAATCCGCCCGACCGCCGCTCCAGTAATATCGGCGGAGTAGCCAACCATGTCAAAGCTCCAACTTACGTGGTCCTGATCCGCTTCATTGTAAATCTCTTGTGGGCCGACAGCACGGATGATTCGATACAAAGAGGTCGGATCCGCCAGATCTCCCCGGTGCGTAAAGAACTGTTCATTGAAAATTTTCGGATTATTGATCAGGTGATCAATATTTCGTGTGTTCCCGGTGGCCGAGCGACGCACCACACCATGGACCTCATATCCCTTTTCGAGCAGAACTTCCGCCAAATAGCTCCCGTCCTGTCCGGTGACTCCGAGTATCAGAGCCTTCCTCGCCATTTATATCTCTCCTAGGTTAATTTACTGTTTCCAATGAACGTAACGCGAAACCGTTTCGGCAGCTCCTTCGAGAATTTCCATTCTGAACTTTGCTCATCCAACCGTACCTTCGGATTATGCTCAACACTAGTGGCAAAAACGATGCTGACCGAATGTTGTGGGGTCGACCGACTGTAAGGATGGTTTTCAAAAGCATCCTCATAATATCCTATCAGATCGAAAGAGTCCGCCTGAAGGCCCACTTCTTCCCTCATTTTCCGGCTGGCCGCCTCCTTCAAGGTTTCCCCCTTCAAAACCCGCCCGCCGATCACCCACCATTGCCCCTTCAGGGGTTCATTCGCACGCCGGACCAGAAGATATTCGCCATCGGGATTTTGGATGATGACGTCTACGCAGAGGATCGGCATGACTTCCATAATGCTCGCGTACTGATCCCGGGGAATGATCATGGCACCACTCTGAATTCGGGTAACGGTACAATAAATTGGCCTCCCCCCTCGCGCCAGGCCTTTTCCCGCTCGTAAAATTCAGAAAAGAATGCCCAAGGAAGGACAAGGAAATAGTCCGGCTTAGCTCGCCGGGCTTCCTCTTCGGAGACTATGGGGATCCAGCTTCCAATTGTGAATTTCCCCCACTTTTCGGGACTTCGTTCCGCGGCGGCCGTGATCAGTTTGGTGTCCAATCCGTAATACTGGAGGATGACGTTCCCCTTCGTTGATGCCCCATACACATAAACGCGTTTTCCCCGGCCGACCTCCTGCTTAATGAAGTCGACGCACTTCCTGCGATTCTCTTCGACCCGGCCGGCGAAAGCACGGAGATCGTCCAGTGTAAACTTCTCATCAAAGGTTATTCCCGTGTTTTTATAGTGGCGGGCGAAGATACGGTAGCTTCCTCCGTTTACCTCGTTCTCTTCAATCCTGAATATTTCGAGTCCGTTGGTTTCGAAGAGGTACTTCAAAGATTCGAGAGAATAATACTCCAGGTGCTCATGGACGATATTGCCTACGTCGTTCTTCTTGAGCATGGATGCAAGGCACATGAGTTGAGCGATGAAGACGCCGTCATCGGCCAGGGCACGCTGCGCATCACGAATGAATTTGTTCGGGTCCTCCAGGTCGTAAAACATCCCGATCGCCGTGATGACCTTTGCCTTTCCAAAACCCCATCCAGCAGCAAGTTCCATGTACTTTTCGTAATTCCAGAAATCGTGCATCACGTAATCCGCGTTTTGTTTGAGCATGTCGATCAGGTTATTTGCCGGTTCGCATCCCACCTTGTGGATGCCTTTCGCGGTGTAAGTCGCCAGCATCGTCCCGTCATTGGCTCCAATGTCGAGGACTACATCTCCCGGCTTAAGATCAACTGCCTCTTCCGCCGCTTCCGTCACATCGCGAAGCGCACGGCGCATCGTGTCCGTCACCCCCGAGCGATACCAGTAATAACGGGAATAAAGAAGTTCCTGGGGTGCTGTATGTCGAAGCTGCAACAGCGTGCATTTGTCACACATGACCAGATCGAGCGGGGCCTTCAATCCCTTCCCGATCCTTTCCGCAGGAACAAAATCATTGATGTATTGTTCTCCGAGGGAAAATACATCTTGGAGATTGCCTGAACCGCATAGGCGACAGGTTGTACGGGTAATCGTTTCCATGTATGCGCTCCTTATCGCTTGCTTATGTTTTCGAGGAATCTCAAGCTGTCCTCAGCAACTTTTTCCCAGGAAAGAGTCTTCACCCATTCCAGCCCCCGCGCTGCGTAGTGGGGCCTCAACTCCGTCTCAGCGAGAACTTTCTTGAACACCTCTCTCGTCTGTGCCCGATCTGTTGGATCTTGGATCAGAACGGCATTGTCACCCAGCGTTTCCATTAGGTAAGGCGAAGTAATGGCAGGAGTTCCGCAACGGGCCGCCTCTTTCAGCATAAGAGACTCCCCGTCTGTCGTCGATGTGCAAGCATAGTACCAGGCCGCCCGGTAGAAATCGGCAATGTCCGCTTCGGGTGCCCTTTCCAGATAGAACCCCTGCCCGTTTTTTATGAGGGGCTGCAGCTTCTTCTTGATATCCACGTAAGGCACCATGGCGTTACGTCCCACGATGACCAGGCCCGCGTCCGGGAAATCCCGGTGAATGTCCATAAATGCATCGATCTTGACGGGAATGTCCCGCCTGGCGATCATGATTCCCATAATCAGGATGTATCTCTCAGGGAGGCCGTACCGTCTTCTGAATGCCTCAAGGCGCGATGGGTCTTCAGCCGGAGTGAACTTATCGTCAGCCGCATAGGGGACAACACAGATCCGTTCGGAAGGTATACCGCAATACCGTTCAATTTGACGCCTATCGAAATTCGAACAAGTCAGGACCCCTGCTGCTTTCCGGCTCGACTTCGGGGCGAAAAACCCGAACGAGATGCGCTCCAGAAGGGTATACTGCGACGGGTGTGTTGTGGCGGATATGTCCCACAATCCAATAACCGTTTTTACACCATGATTGATCAGCGGCGCTGAGTACCAAGGAGTGAAAAAAAGATCCAGCCTGCTGCTTTTCAGCAGACCCGGCAACAGCACCTGTTCTTCCACAATCCTTCTTGTCTTCAAGAAGGCAGGTCCTTTGATAATGGCATATTCAAAAAAATCGTTCTTGAGAAAATCATCATCAGGAACGTCGTTCCGGAAAAAAAGAACGTACCGATGTTTACCGCTCAACAGGGGCCAGATTTTCAGCATATTTATCAGATACCTGGCCGGCCCGCCTCGGGTCCATTCAAGGCAGCGCGCGTCAATCCCAATTCTCATCCTTTCAGTCCTTTGCTTCCTTTATTCCGTAAAGGCTATAAGTGATCCCCCACAGATTTGTCCAGCCACTCTTTGATTCATTAAAGCGCCGCCAGGCAGGGAATGAGCGCTTCATCAGCCTCGCGTAAGCGCTCCTTGCGAAACCGGGAAGTGTCAATAACGGGAACGGAGAGGTCACCCTTGCATGAATGCTTCTCAGCCCTTCCCTTTTACAGAATTCGACATAATCTTTGAGAGCCAGATTGTTGACCGGATAATCGGACGGCAGGTTTTGAACTCTTCTGCAAGCCTCGCGGAAGTGCCCCGTCAGAAGATTTTTCACAGAATGCACTAAGGTCCGTTCAAGATCGGCAATGACTTGGATGCTGAACTTCCTCGGAACCATATTGGCGGCGAGAATTCCACCCGGCCTGAGAACCCGTACCATCTCTCGGATGGCCCGTCCTGCATCGGGAAGGAATTCCAATACCCCCCCACTGAAAACGATGTCGAATCGTCGATCCTTTAAGGGTAGGTGATGAATATCGCCGCGGACATAATGTCCTTCCATTGAATGTGATTTAAATTGATTGCGCGCAGCCTCCAATGCATGTTCGGAGTAATCTAGCAGCACGCATTGAAAACCTCGTTCAGCAAGATACCTGGAGACCCTGGCGCTTCCACATCCGCATTCCAGTATGTCAATTCCCGGGGCCTTCGATTTAAAGAGTTCGAGCCAATACTCGCAGCCGAATTTCCAAACGAGATCATACCAGGTTTCTTCCTGCGTCTCGTTTTCAAGCATTGTGGGGTGGTGGGTACTCCAGAAATGATCCCACCATTCCGGTGTATTTTTCATGCAGCTTTACGTATGATTGAGCAAACCGCTGAAACAACCTGGTCTATCTGATTCTCCGTCAACGTCAGACCGGAAGGGAGATACAGGCCTTGTTCGGCAATTTTTTCCGATACCGGATACCGCTCGCCCCTGAAAAGGCCCATTTTCTGCAGTGCCGGCTGCTGGTGCAGTCCGAGAAAGAAAGGTCTGGTACCGATACCCTTCTCACGCAGCCGCGACATCATTATCTCGGCATTTATGCCCAGAGCTGAATCCAACTCGATACAGTACATCCAGTAGACCATTTTTGCCCAGGGTTTTTCCACTTGGCACTTGATTCCTTCAATCCCGCCTAAACGCTCCCTGTAGTAAGCCCCGAGCCTTCTTTTGATCTTAATGAACTCCTCGATCCTTTCCATCTGTGCCACCCCGACTGCGGCCTGCAGATTGGTCATTCGAAAATTGTATCCCAGCTCAGTGTGATAAAATCGCTTCTCCGGCCGGAAGCACAGATTACGGTAAGAACGCGCGCGTTCGGCCATTTCGGGATTCGAGGTCACAACCATCCCGCCCTCTCCCGTACTGATAATCTTATTGGCATAGAATGAAAATGCTGCCACGTGGCCCAAACTGCCACATTTTTTCCCCTTGTACTCCGCGCCGTGTACTTCGGCTGCATCTTCTATTACCATCAGGCCGTACTTCGCGGCGATATCCAAAACGGGATCCATGTCGACCGGATGACCGTAAATGTGGACAGGCATGATAGCCTTGGTCCGGGACGTTATTTTTTTTTCGATGTGGTTCACGTTCATATTCCAGGTTTCAGGCTCGACGTCCACCAGGACCGGAACGGCACCAAACCGGATCGCTGCCAGCGCGCAGGATATGATGGTGAATGTGGGCATGATGATTTCATCCTCTCTGCCGATTCCAGCGGCGAAGAGGGCGGCTTCGAGTGCTGCCGTTCCGTTGCAAACGGCCACGCCGTGATCTACGCCGATAAACGACGAAAACTTCTTTTCGAACTCCCTGACGAAAGGACCGTCCGATGAGATCCACCCGGAGTCAATGCACTCCATAAGCAACTCTTTTTCGCGCCCGTTCAGAAGCGGCTCATTAACAGGGATCATGGTTCTTTTTTCCTTTCAAATCTACCCTTGTCGGCACCTTCAATGTAAGGTCCGTTCTTGACTTCAATTATAGTTGCCTCCTCCAAGACCGTAATGCCGTGCCCCGCCCCAACCAGGAGAATTATATCGCCCGCCGAAAGGCGCCGGCTCTCCAGATATTTCTGCTCGAATGAGAAAAAATCGATTTCTATCAAACCGCTTTTAATGAAAAGAACTTCCTGAGTACCTGTAGTCTCTCGTTTAACGGGGTTATGGATATGGGGCTGAATTTCATATCCCTTAGGTCGGCACATATATCCCATCTGAAGCGAAAAATGATTGGGTGTGATGAAGGAAATGCCTTCATTGTGGTAATCCTTGTAGAGGATAATGGCGATGATCTGTCCATCGTGCTGAATCTTTTCGATCATTCCGGGCATTTGCCCTCCATTTTCTGTTTTGTTTGAGAGTTCGTCAACTCAGCCAAAGATTCCTGGCCTTTCTAAAAATGGTTTTGATTCCTTCCGTTCTGATTTTCCTTTGGAGCGCTTTCCAAGTATAGATGGGATGATTCCGAAAGTAGTTAATCAGGATTCTTCTTTCGGTCAACTTTCTGAGTTTAATGAGCTCGGCATCGGAAAAAGATGTCAAGTTTACCAGAGTGGGGGCATCTCCCATGTACCCGCCTTCAAGTTTCTCCAGGTATTCGGCTTCATCGCGGATAATTTTGTTGTTCAGGCAATAATCCCAAAGTATTGTCCCGGGTAACGGTGTAATGGGAGAAAGCTCAATTCTCCCCTCGTCGATCCTTTCGAAGAATTCAATCGTCTCCTGGATGGTTTCAGCGTTCTCTCCGGGATATCCGAATATGAACTGAAGGATAGGTGTGATCCCGATCCGCTTTGTCATTTTAATAATTTCCTCCGCTTGGCGGATATCAATTTTCTTGTCCATGGCATCGAGAATTTTCTGGCTGCCTGATTCAACACCATAACCAATACAGAGGCATCCGGCTGCTTTCATTCTTTGAAGAATTTCTTGGTCGACATGATTGATTCGGCCCTGGCACGTCCACGTAATATTCAATTCCGAAAGCACGTCGCAAAAAGCAAGAATGCGCTTCCGGCCGATAATGAGAAGTTCATCGGTGAAATGAATTCTGTTGATTTGGTAATTGTCTTTTAAAAACGCAATTTCATCTACGACGTCTTCGATGGGTCTGAGCCGCACACCCGCGAAGGATTTTGAGCAGAATGTGCAGCTATATGGACAGCCTCGGCCACAGGATATGTTGATTGCTTTCGTATTTGACTGCTTATTCGAAAGGCTTTCAATGTAGATTGCCATCGGGAAAAGGTCATATGGAATTTTTGGAATGGAATTCAGGTCTTCAATATATTTCCTTGGTGATGTTCGGATAACAGTGTCGTTCTCCTTAAAAGCGACTCCGTTCACCTTTTGCGGAGATTCCAAATTGAAAAGCAGTTCCTTTATCGTAATTTCGCCTTCCCCGATAACACAGATATCTACGTTCGTATTGTTCAGAACAACATCGGAACTGTAAGTTGCGAGCACCCATCCCAGTATTATTTTTTTTTGCGGATGATATTTCTTGATTTCAACGGATAGCCATTTCACATAATTATATTGGGTGCTCATCGCACTGATGCCCACAACGTCAAAAATAGCATCCTTTATGTATTGAACCACCTCCTCATCCGAAAGGTCTAGTGCATAAATGTCCAATATGGTCACTTCATGTCCTTCCTCCCTGAGGGCGCCGGCAATATAGCCCAGCCCCAAGGGGAAGAAGATCTCCTTCCGGCTCTTTCCGCAATACCTGTTTGGAAGATTGACAAGGAGAAGTTTCACTGTAAGACCTGGCGCATTTTCACCGAATCGATCAAAGTGCCCATTAAATTCCGCAGATTTCTAAATCTGATCCTAAGGCTACCGTTTCCGTTTTGGATTGCGAAGAGACAAATGAAAACCAAAGCGATGCATACAAGTTCAATTGTAATGATGAGAGGGTGCAACAGGACGTCAAATGCGCCACTAGCCGATCTGACTGCTACTGCAATTACAATAGCAGCAATCCATGATACTGAAAGTTTCAAGGTGAACCGTACTGCCTTGCTAACTGAGCATTGCATCCGGCGAAGCGAAACGTACACAATGGAGCTGCCGTAGATAGAAAAAATGCAGGCCGTAGAAAACGACAACATTTTAATGCCCCAACCAAGTGTCAATATCACATAATCGACTACGACGAGGCCGAAAATTCCTGTTATCTGCAATCTCAAGATCGACATCTGCTTGTTGGCAGCCACGAGAAAATTCCCGCACACGGTTGCGATGGAGAGGAAAAAAAATCCCGAAATAAGGATATTACTGGATTCTAAAGCCGGGATATATAAAGGAAAGAAAAAGACGCACACAGTGGGCAAAAAAATCAGAATCAGACAGATGCATGGGGCAAGAATATAACTCACTATTGTAAGAACCTTCTCTATATTAGGTAGAAAATATGAAAGATGATATCCCTCTCCGAGTTTTTCGAGCATTCTCGGATAAAATACGTATGCCACTACGGATGTAAGAGAGTAGACCAAAGTCCCGATCGTGAATCCGAATGCATAGCTCCCTAAATCTGCTTTGGTCAGATAATTTGCTATCATCCAGCGATCCACGCTTGTAAAGGAGACAAACCCAATGCCGATCAGGACCAGCGGAAATCCCGCGTAAAACATACTTCTGATTTTGCCTACATCTATCACCAGACGAAAGGACGATAAGCCTAATTTGCTGGTGCAAAAAGCAAGCGCCATTGCGTGTGCAATGATGAAGGACAGGAGCGTAGCTTTAAGACCGTCGTCCAAGGATTTGTAAAGAATAAACAGAATGATGAACAAGGATACCGCAAATAATCCATTTGTCATACTGATAATGCCGAATTTCTTCTCAGACCTGGAAACTGTCAAAAAGACATTCTGCATGCCCGAAAGAAATACGATTAGGCCAAGCAGCCGAATGCGTTCTGAAATGCGCAGTTGAAATATCGAAGCACTCCCGCCGGGAAACAAAATGAACAAAGCCGAGACGAGCAAATACAAAAAAAAGAGAGCGGTAACGGCCGCATTCCTTGTTTGAAGCGCCTCTTTTTCTTTTGATTTACCTCTCAAAAAAGGAACCAGCTTGTCCATGCCCGAAAGTACGCCCAGTTCGAACCAGACAGTGTAAGAGAGTACTACGGTAAACAGGCTCCATATGCCGTATGTTTCGGGATTCAGATTGCGGATAATCAAAAAAGTCCTGAGAATAGTAAAAAGATGGCTTACTGCTGTTCCGGCCAGAACTTTCAAAGAGTCTTTAATCATTTCTGGATCATCAGCTCCTAACTGTCTGAATCAAGACCTGTGATCAGACAGAAGCAGATGGCATATCTTTAAATCCAGTTCCGAATCGATATCGAACGATCTCTCCGGTGGCATTACATATGGGACCGTTTGGCTGGAAATAAAGGTTCTTTTGTTAGTGAGCCACCCCGTTTTTGCTATGTAGACGGCTCCGTTCAGGGCATATACTTCCGGCAAAAACTGTCTTAAAGCAAAGACTGAATTGGTTTCCAGTAAGCACCTCATCCTTCCGCCTCTGTCCAGTATGTACATCCAGAAAGGATTTTTTTCTGATCGGCTCACAGAAACGCAAGCAGGCGCTCCGGACTGCGCCAATTTTTCGACGCATCCGTCTATATCGAGACTTGTTCTTAACGGCGATGTCGGCTGAAGAAGCATTACATAATCATACTTCTCCGGCAGCATTCTTAATGCATGCAACACGGGTTCAATCCCGGGAGTGTCGTCCTGGGCCAGCTCAACCGGACGGGTGAAAGGTACTTCGCAGCCATAACCAGCTGCGATTGAAATTATTTCTGGATCTTCCGAAGAGAGGATAAGCCGATCGATGTAGCGGGACTTTCTTGCCTCCTCAATCGTCCACGCAATCAAAGGCTTGCCTGCAATCTTACAGATGTTTTTTCGCGGGATTCCCTTGGAACCCCCGCGCGCCGGGATAATGGCGAGAATAGTTTTTCCGTGGATCATCTGAAATTCTCGAAAAAATCCCCGTTGGCCTTTTTCAGGTCATCAATTTGCCCGATGTCGATCCAGTATTCGCGAATGGGGAAGGCTACTGTCTCACAGTGGTTCGACATTGCTCTATTAAAGAGTTCGGGCATATCGATAAAAGCGAACCGTGGTATCAGATCAAGTATTTCCGGTTCCAGTACATAGATCCCCGCGTTGACAAAAAAACGCTGTATGGGTTTTTCGTCTATACTGAGAAGTCGATGATCCTTAGTGGTTATGACGCCGTATGGGCATTGCAGATGATAATCCCTCACGCACATCGTTGCTTTGGCATGATGAGCAGTATGGAAATCAAGAAGATGCTGCATATTGACGTTCGTCAGAACATCCGCATTCATTACGATCAGCGGTTTCTCAGGTCTAACAGGTAGAAGCGCCAATGCCCCTGCTGTTCCCATTTTGCGCTTCTCGCGTAAATAATGGATATAAACTCCCCACCTCGATCCATCACCGATAAGATTCTGTATCATATCGGCCATGTAATTCACCGATATATAAAAAGTATTAAAACCGGACTCGACAAAGTTTTCCAGAATGGTTTCAAGGAGCGGCTTATTGCCGACTTTCAAGAGTGGTTTCGGGCATTCATTGGTTAACGGCTGTAGCCTGCTTCCCGTTCCTCCTGCCATCAGAACCACCCAGTTTTCTCTTTGCGGTGATTGAATTAAATCTTTCAGGATCTTTAGATTAACCACACGTCCCTGATCGTCCAGTATAGGGACCTGTTTCAAGTCCTTCTGCTGCATGGTTTCGAGAATTTCCCGGTCTGATGTCTTGATCCGGGCGGCCGTGAAATTCCGGTTCATGATCCTTCCAACTGGCTCGTTCAGAGCAATCCCCTGCAGCAGCGCCCGGCGAATATCTCCGTCTGTGATAACCCCCGATAGACGTCCATCACTGTCGACTACCAAGGCGATCTGCAAGGCACTCGCGTCAATTACCTGAATTGCCTTAAGGATCGGAACATTTTCAGTAATGAGCGTCTTCTTCCAGTCCTTCATGTTTGGATAACTCGAGCCGGCAGCCCCTTTGCTATAGCATTAGGCGGAACATCACTAACTACAACGGCTCCCGCCGCGACCAGGGCCGATTCGCCGATCCTCTTTCCCTCGATAACCGTCGCCCCCGTCCCAATATGAGCACCCGCCCCGATCCGGACTGCTCCGGAAAGAGTAACCCCGGGAGCGACATGCACATGGGGTCCTATCCGGCAGTCATGGTCGATCGAGGAGTTAGTATTAATGATAGCGTTTCTCTCCACGATACTTCCGGTCTGAATGACTGCTCCTGCCATAATCTGCACACCTTCGAGCAGCTGTGCTCCACTCGAAATAACGGCAGATGGATGGATGACCTGAGCGAAAAAATATCCGGCTCTTTTGAATTTTTCGAACACCTTTTTTCGAAGTTCTGTTGACCTGACGGAACCGATTCCGTTTACAAGCAATATCTGGTCAGGAGAATGATTTTCGACGACGCTGTCATCACCAAGCACTCTTACTCCGGCTATTTCAATTCCGGACTTTTCCGGACATGGATCGGTGAGTCCCAGGATGGAAACAGACCTGAGTACAAGAACCTCGATTAAGACTCGCGAGTGGCAACCTGCTCCCAAAATGATCACCGGCAATTCCGTCCGGCTACTCAAAGATAAGTTCATCTTTTCGGTAGTCGCGGCTGGATTTCTTTCCGATCAAGTTCCAATATTGTAAGGGTTCCATTCCCGATCCCGGCCTTTTACAGCTCAGGTTCGCCTCTGTGAACATTTCCCCCCTACTTATTCGGCGGGCGGCAACCAGGCTCTTTCTCGCTGCCACTCTGTTTTTCAGTTCAGACCGGGTGGGTTCTTTTCTAAAGGACCCCAGGGCTAATTCAATCTCCCGGATCGATTTTACCATGAGCATCAACTCGGCTGGCTCAATGGAAGCCTTATGGTCCGGGCCCGGCAGATTTCGGTCCAGCGTGAAATGTTTTTCAATAACTATGGCCCCCCGCGCTGCAGCCGCAATCGGTATAGCAATTCCTTCCGTGTGGTCAGAAAACCCAACTGGAAGGCCGAAGGTTTCCTTCAGCGTGTCCATTGCACGGAGGTGGACATCTTCTAAAGGTGCAGGATACTCAGTCGTGCAATGCAGGAGAATCACTTTTTTCTTCAACGCACGCTGCCCCTGGCTCGACTCGAATGCTTTCAGAAAAGCACGGCGGGAAGGCAAATCTTTGCTTCGTGTGTATCCAAAGGCAAGAATGCCGAGGGCAGTCCTGATTTCCGGCAATGTACACATTCCAGTGGAAAGGATAATAGGTTTTCCCGACCTGGCCGCGTGCAGCAGAAGCGGGGCATTTGTAATCTCACCCGATCCAATTTTTATTTGAGGCAGATGAAACTTTTTTAAAAGCAAATTGAGGCTCTCCATGTCAAAGGGTGAGGAGAGAAATCGGATCTTCTTTCGCATGCAGTAATTAATGAGAAGACCGTGACTGGCTTCGGACAGTTCCAGCTTCTTCAACATGGCAAATTGATTTTCACGGCTTGGTGTCGATTTCTTCTGGTATTCGGCTTTCGGCGCATTCGCGCAAACGAGCCTCTCCGTCTTGAATGTCTGAAACTTTATGGCGTCAGCACCCGCATAAACGGCCGCATCGACCAGCCTCTTTGCAAGATCAACGGAACCGTTGTGGTTAACACCCGCTTCCGCCACGATGTATACTGGATGGGACATGGGCCTAAAGAGTGTCGAAGAACCGCTTCTTGATTAATGCCCTCGGGTCGGGCACCTCTTTTAACTTTGCCGCTATTTTCAAGGATGAATGCCCGTCTCCGTAAGGATTGATGACCCGGGAACAATCGAGAGTGAAAGCTTTGAAAATAGCTTTCAGGATTTCTTCCCTTGTCGGGCCACAATTGATGACCGACGCAGCCTGCAGGCGGCCCTTCTGGCGGTCTCCGATATTCACCGTCGGCTTTTTAAAGGAGGGGACTTCATAAAGACCGCTGGATGAATTCCCCACAACGGCATCCACCTGGGAAATTGTGCTGAGGTAAAGTAACTGCCCCAGGGAAGTATAGGATTTGGCATTCCGGTGCGAGGCGACATAATCGTCTATCAAGCTGATTAGCACGCGGCTGCCAGTGTCCGAGTTCGGTTTTGTGAAAATAAGACCGACCTCTTCACCTAGACGGTCCAATGCGTGAAGGAGCTCCCGGAACTGCATCTCCGGGGGTGTGTCATCCAGTGTAACCGGGTGAAATGTCACCAGAAGGTTTTTCGCTCTGAATTCAAAAGCAAGCTCCTGCTTTAGTTCCTCCCTGCCCAGCAGATTCAGCCGCCTTATATAGTCGATTCCGGGGCTCCCAACATTGAAGATGTGCCTCGGGTCTTCCCCTAGCTGTTTGATCCTTTTTTCCGCTTCTTCGTTGGTCACAAAATGGAGATGCGACATTTTGGTAATGCTGTGGCGAATCGCCTCATCGTATGCGCCTTCGGTTGAATCTCCTCCTGCAAGATGGGCGATGGGAATCCGGGCAATGAGTGCAGCTTGTGCGGCGGAAAGAATTTCAAATCGATCACCGAGGAGTACCAGAATATCTGGGCGGAGGCGATCTAAGGAATCAGCGAATCCGATCACGCCGAGGCCGATCGACTTTGCAATTCCTACGGGCGAGTCGCTCGAGAGGAGCATTTCCACTTTCTCATTTATAACGAATCCGTCTTCCTCGATTTTTTTATAAGTCAGCCCGAATTCCGGCGAGAGATGCATCCCGGTGACGATGATCTGGAGTTCCAGGTCAGGGTCCGCATCGATCTCCTTCATGAGCCAGTACAATAGACCATATTCGGCCCGTGTTCCAGTCACTATGCATATTTTTCTTCGTTCAGGCATCTTCCCGCCCGAGGCAGGCGCTACTCGGAATATTGACTATCCTCCGCTCCAGATCCTCCGAAACGGATAGATCCATCCGAGGGCAATCGGCAAACATCGGCAGACGGTGCATGAGGCGCCATGCAGGGCGGGTCATGATTCCCGCCCGGTTGGTCGATTCAAGGAGCTTTTCCAGATCCTGCGAATATTCAGTATCCAGCAAAATGGTATTCAGCCAGTAATTGCTCTCGGCATATTCGGGTTCCGTAAAAAAACGGATGCCCTCAATTTTCTCGAAGCTGGCTTTGTATCTGTCCGCAAGAGCCCGTTTTCTTTTTATGAAGTCCGGGAGTTGCTCCAACTGGGCGCATCCTATTGCCGCGTTGATGTTCGGCATGCGATAATTGTATCCGATATGGTCGTGGCGGTATTCCCAGGGATGGGGGATTTTCGCCGTTGTAGTCAGATGTTTCGCAAGTCCCGCAAGTTCCTCGTTGTTGGAAAGGATGGCCCCGCCACCGCCGGTAGTGATGATCTTGTTTCCATTGAAACTGAGAGCGGAAAGGAGTCCCCAGTTTCCTGTGTGTTTTCCTTTGTAGAAGGTTCCTAATGATTCAGCGGCGTCTTCGACCAGGACAAGCCGGAATCTGTCACACACAGTTTCAAGCCGATCCAGATCAACTGGATGGCCAAAGGTATGCATCGGGAGGACAGCACGAAGACGGCGTCCGGTCACCCGATTGCAACAGCAATTATCCCTGATTTCTGCGATATCGTTCAGGTATTCCTCCAACTTGGAGGGGTCAAGACCGAGGGTTTTCTCCTCCACATCTGCAAAATGCGGGATGGCGTTGCTGTACATCACAGCATTCGCCGTAGCGACAAATGTAAGACTCGGCAGGATCACCTCATCATAAGGTTCCACGCCGGCCAGCTTGAGACAAATGTGCAAAGCAGCCGTTCCGTTGACAACAGCTACGACGTGCTTTACTCCCGTGTAATGAGCCAGACCCGCTTCGAAGCGGTTCACGTATTCTCCTACAGAAGAGACCCAGCCGGTATCCAGACACCTTTTCGCATACGCCCATTCGTTGCCGACAAATAGGGGTTCATGTAAAGAAATCGGGTCATGTCCGTTCCCGATGACCGTCCTCAAAGCGCGGATCAGGGCCTCAATGTCCAGATGTTTCATTAAAGATGGTAACTCGAACTGTAGAATTTCAAGTTTTCGGGATTCTTGAACCATTCACCGGTCTTCACAAGCCCCTTCCTGAAACCGTCGAGACCGCCGAACTGAGGTTGCCATCCAAGAAGATTCCGCGCCTTTCCGTTGTCGGCCCAAAGGCGTTGCACCTCGCTCGTTTCTGGACGAAGGCGCGCCTGCTCCTCCTCGATTTCAAGGTCAATTCCTTCAATTTCGGCGATCAACCGAGCCGTTTCACCGATGGATATTTCGAAGTTGCTCCCGATGTTGATTACTTCACCGACCGACTGATCGGATTCCGCCGCCGCTATAAATCCGAGGACCGTGTCTTGAATATAGTTGAAATCCCGTGTTGGGTGCAGTGCTCCCAGTCGGATTGTCCTTTGTCCTTTGGCGATCTGAACAAAAATGGAGGGTATGACAGCACGCACTGACTGACGTGGACCATAGGTATTAAAAGGCCTTACGATCGTAACCGGTAGAGAAAAGGCATGATAGAAGGAAAGAGCGATCTGATCCGCACCTATTTTGCTGGCCGAGTATGGGGATTGCCCCTGAAGAGGATGGTCTTCCGTGATAGGTACAAATCTGGCCGTCCCGTATACCTCGCTGGTTGATGTATGTATTACTTTCTTCACCTCGAGATCACGGGCCGCCTGAAGTATATTCAGGGTTCCCTTGACATTTGTGTCGATATAAGTGTCGGGCGAGTGGTATGAATACGGGATCGAAATCAAGGCGGCGAGATGAAAGACTATGTCGCACTCCTGCATGGCTTTTCTGACGCCGTGAGGATCCCTGACATCCCCGGCGAAGATATCCAGTTGATTCCTGATATGTTCTTCGGAATGATCGAGCCAGCCGCAGGAGTTGAATGAATTATAATAAACAAAAGCACGGACTGCACATCCTTTGCGGACCAGTTCCTCGGTCAAATGGGATCCGATAAAGCCGTCGGCGCCGGTAACCAAAATTTTTTTATCTTGAAGGTGCATTCCAGGTCTGTTTTTTCTGCAGTTCCTTGGGCTTGAATCAAGGCCGCTGTTGTTTTAACCTGTTTTGCTCAATAAAGGCGACGGCAATGATTCCGAATAGCAGCCCTACCAATGCAGAGACAAGGACAATTATCCGCCTTGCCGGCTTTACGGGATATTTAGAAACGGTCACGTCATTTGTCAACCGCAGTGAGACCAGATTTTTCTTCTCCTCCAGAAGTCGCTGCCTTTCCAAACTAAGTTCGTATGTTTTGCGGGAAATGTCAGCCGGATTGGTAAGGTACTGTAATTTCTGATTTTCCGCCATCTGTTCGAGGTATCTTAAAAAGGTACTATTTTGGCGGAGAGCTGTTGTGATCTCTTGAATCCTGATATCGAGATCTTTTTCGTACTGGTTGAACAGGAAACGAAACTCTTTCTGAGAACTGACAAAATCGACGGCTCTCCTGATGGCTTCGGGGATTATTTCTGGTTTTCTGGAATCGACTCTGATCTGGAGTTGGCTCGAGCCTTTCAGTTCAGATATTGAAAAATCATCTACATCGGGCGCCAAATCTGAAAAGATCTCAAATTTCTTCTCTTCCAGGTCTCCAAGCATTTCCTTAATTTCCTTAATGGAAATCCGTGGGGGCTGGGGAGAATGATTATATATTATACTTGCGACTCTAAAATTCACAGTACCGCGATAAACCTTCGGCAAAACAAGAGAGATCGCCGCAGCTGCAATTGAAAAGATGAGAACGATTCCCAATAACAATTTCCACCTCTTAACCAAAATGTTCCAGTAGTAGCCGAACTCTGACTGATTTGGCAATTCCATGTTGGGCCTCACAGAGCAAGAAAATTTTTAGTTTTTATGTGCTTTGACTGAATCCTTTATCCTCTTCACATGACCCCGGCCGAGGCCTTTGACTTCGCAGCCCATCTCGAAGTAACGGCGGATCTTTTTGTCATCGAGAATGCCGAAGCAGTCGACGACTGCGACGGGCCGCCCGGCCATCTTGAATATCTCCTCCGGCGTCAGGTCCAGGTATGCCTTGTGCCTGACCGCCAGGACGACGGCGTCGGCCCCTTTAAGCGCATCATGCAGTCTCTTGCTAATCCTCAATTCCGAAAGCTTCTCCTGATTGCGGAAGAAATTTGCCCAGGATACCCCCCGGGCGGGATAAGTATCCTGTTTTTCGAATTCCCACCAGTGTTTAACGTAGGGGTCGTGGACCGCGATCTCCGCGCCCATTTCCGTGAGTTTCCGGACAAGGATCTCCGAGCCGCTGTAGCGCGTATCCCCGACGTCCTCGCGATAAGATGCACCGAGGACGACGATTTTGGAGGCGGCCACTATTTTACCCATATTTCGCAGGGCGTCGCGGACGAGCTCGGCGGCATGGAGCGCCCGGGTATCATTGATATTAATAGCTGTCGGGGTGATCTTGAAAATGTCGTCATCAAATCCCATCAGGGTGTGATACGCCCAGACACCAAGGCCGCCGTCTTTCGGAAGACAATATCCTCCGATACCTGGGCCGGGGAAAATGATATTGGAGTGGGTGGGACGAACCTTTATGGCATCGAGGACCTTAATGAGATCGATGCCGTTCCTTTCGGCGAAGAGGCTCCACTCGTGCAGGAAGGCGAGAATGGTGGCGCGGTAGGAGTTCTCGACGATCTTGCAGGTTTCGCTCTCGATCGGCCGGTCGAGGACGGTCAGAGGGTATTTATCCACATTAATTACGTCGGAGAGAAAGGCCTTTACGCGGCTCCTGGCCGTCTCGTTGATCCCGCTGCAGACGCGCCAGAAATCGCGGATGGATGAAACGTACTGGCGGCCGGGCATGACGCGCTCAAAAGAATGGGCGAGCAGGGGTTCGGCATCGGGAATTCCGCGCTTTTCAAAGGCTTTCTTGATGATGGGATATGCGATATATTCTGTTGTGCCCGGGGGTACCGTGGTTTCGATCAGCACGAGGCATTCGGGCCTTATTTTTTCTCCTATCGTGTGCAGGCTTTCTTCCAGCGCCTTTATATCCGCCCGCCCCTCCTTGACGTTGCCGAGGGTTTCCTTGAGGTAATCGCACTGGACATCCACAACGACAACGTCGGCGAGGCCCAGAATTTCGTAATTGTAAGTGGCGATCAGAGTCTTCTTTTTGTTTACGCACCGGTTGATCATGGGAGCGACTTCGGGGTCCTCGGATTCGACGGGTGCAATCCCTCGGTTGAGATATGGGATTTTCCAGAAAGATCTCGTGGACGGCCGCTGGATACCGATAACGAATTTATTCGGCTTTCCGGTTTTTTTATCGACGCAATCGGCTACGACCCCGGCCATAACCGCCCCGACGAAACCGAGGCCCATGACCACCACAATTTCCCTGCCCTGGAGACGCTGCTCATTAATGAGTTTTTTTACTCTCTTGAATTCAAGATTGTAGGCTCTTTGATCCGGCAGCGGGAATGGTTCCCCGGCCGGGCAGATCGAAACAGGCAGTTCTTTGGGAAGCGCTAAGGTTTTATTTTTACCGGCTATCTTTTGAGTTGCCATGGGGTTGGCTCCTTTAGAAAAATATGAACAGATAAGTGAAGCCTTGTAATAAATCCAGTATTATCCTGAGCTTGTCGTGGTTCGACGGGCTCACCATGACAAGCTCACCATCGGGCTTAGAATTAGAGTATTCTCTGATCTTGATTTTTTACGAGCCAACACCGCTATATTAGAAGAAATCAGGGTGATCTTTCAAGAATTGTTCAAGCGCATATATGGCCGGGCAAAGCTCCGCCCTCTGGATTACATCCAGTAATCTGAGCGCACGTTTTTGGGTTTGTTCGTTAATGATTTTGAATACTTCCTGCGTCGGTTTCTAAAACTGGATCAGTTCGCCCACTTCCTTTTTCAAGCACTGGATCTGTTTGTCCAACTCTTCGTATTCTTTCATCTTTCTCATCAGGAAGCTGTATGTGATCCTTGCCTTGGCTTCGATCCCGGCAGGGGTCAAAACGTACAAATAAGCTTTTTTATTGCTGGAATTCTTGAAATTGTGGGCTTTAACAAGCCCTTTGTGTATCAGGGCCTTGAGAATGAAGTTGACTTTTCCGAGGCTGATACCGACCCTTCGGGAAATCTCGCGCTGGGTCATGGCGGGATTGCCATTGATCTGCCGCAGGACATTGAGGACGTCTTCTTTTTCCAGACTGGCTTTTCTCGGGATAGTCATGTACTACTGATCCGTAGGGTACTTCCTGTGCTCGGGATAGATACTGCTCAACCTCTTTTGGGAATAGATGACCTCCGGTCCCATGAACCTGCGGACTTACCGGTTCAACTTGTTCATGGTTTGAACGGTTGTAGACAATATTAAGGTATGTAGATATTGTCAAGGGCTTTTTTTGGCTACCATCCTTCGACAAGCTCAGGATGACAGCATAAGAGCTCAGGATGATAAGTGAGTTGTCATGGTGAGCTCATCAAACCATGACAATTTTATCCATTACTGGAAAGCTATCCAATTGGAGTCGGGAAATATTACCAAATTTTGGTTGGAATTTTACCGTTACAGCGAAGCATTTTTCAGGCTTGAAAGTGCTGAAGGCGATTGCGGGCAGGAATTTTGTTTCCGGGGGGGTAATCTATGCCAATCTCAAGTCGCCGTTAGGGTGCGATTTATACACAGTGCCGCCTCCGGCCCTGTGGGATTGAGGTATGATATTGCTGCTCAACCGATCGGCTTCGCCTCATCGATCAGCATGATCGGGATGTCATCCCTGATCTCGTACAGAAGCCGGCACTTTTCGCAGATCAGGCCGTCACCCGTTTCATTCAGGTGAATGTCCCCCTTGCACTTGGGGCAGGCGAGGATGTCCAGTAACTCTTTGCTGATTGGCATAATTTTCACCTCCGGTTTCTGGGAAAAATTCCAAATTACAAATCCCAGGGACCAAAAATTTAAATTTCTTCTGTCATGCTTCGACGGGCTCAGCATGACAACTCCTTTGTCATCCTGAGCTTGTCGAAGGATGCGCTTTGTCGAAGGATGACTGTTCGGGATTTTAGAAAAATACTGAGTATCCTATTGTCCCAAAATGGTTATTTATGCCGCTGTTGGGTGATTTCAGGCCGGCGTTGGACATATGCCGGAGCCTGTAACCCAGATTTATGGCCGATTTTTTGTCAAGATAATAATAGATGCCGGCGCCGACGGTGCTCGCGAAGATAAAACCATTCGCCTGATCTCTGTCCTGGACGGTAATGAAATGGGGACCCACCGAACCGAGGATATACGGGGAGATGCGCTCGGTAACCGGATACATGTATTTAATGCCGACTCCGACTCCGAATTCTATATCGGTGGAAGGGCTGAAGGAAGGGTTGATCTGCGGCTCCAGTACAAAGGAGAGGATCCCCTGGTGTCCCTCCAGGGGCTTCCAGTATTTTTTCAGATCGGCGGCCAGGTGCCAGGCGAGGAGGATCGGCTGGTACTGGCCTTCGGAGGTGCTTCCGGTCCCAAACCCGGTGACTATGCCCGATTCGGTGAACCAGGAAGAGATTGCGGCCATGCCGTCCACTTTTCTGTATGTGTCTTCCGCTGCTGCGGGGTTGGGCTGGATCACGACAAGGATTGTGAGTACGAAAATAAAAAGAAAAGATCTGGTTTTCATTCTGTTAGGGTCCCCCTCCCCTTAATCCCCTCCCACCAGGGGAGGGGGTGTATGGAGATTTTTATTAGATTCCTGAAGGAGGTCCTTCAATTCCTCCCAGCTTCGAAGTTGGTTTCGCCTTACATACATCACAGATGGATGCACATCAATGAAATTCTGACTCTGCCAAATCTCCCCTATCCCCTCTTTACTAAAGAGGGGAAATAAGGAAATGGAATATACCCCCCTTAGAAAAGGGGGGTAGGGGGAAATTGAATCCCTGTATTTTCATTTTTGCTCCGGCCCGAGGATTCGGATTCTTTTGGATTCGCCGATCAAGTCGGCGAATGACATAGTAATTTCTCCCTTACCGCCTGAAATACTTCCTCGACGGATATGTCTTCCATGCATCTTCGTGTTTCGCACCTTTTTAAAAAACACGGGCTGCATTTCATATTTTTCCTGATGACGATATGTCCTTTTCCGTAAGGCCCCGTGCGGGCGGGGGAGGTGGGGCCGAAGAGGGCCACGACGGGAGTTCCCATTGCCGCGGCGATATGCATCGGGCCGGAGTCGGTCGTTATTACCAGAGATGACAGCCGGTACAGGCAGGCGAGGTCCCGAAGGGTGGTCTTGCCGGCGAGGTCGACAGACGGCGATTTCATCAGGGAGCGGATATGCGGGATGGGCCCATCGCTTTGCGCCCCGGTGAAGACAACGGGAATCCTGAGTTCTCGGACGATCCTGTCGCCGAGAGCGGCGAACTTTTCGTCCGGCCACATCTTCGTCTCCCAGAATGCGACCGGGTTCACGGCCGCAAACCTCTGCCCGGCGGCGATGTTTACGGCGGAGAGGAAAGATTCTATCCTTTTTCTGTTCTCTTCTTCAACAGGAATTATGAATTCGGGCTTCTGTTCGGGGGCGCCGAGATACCGCGCGAAGTCGAGGTAGCGGTCAATGGCGTGCTTGCCCATGTCCTCGGGAATCTTCTCGCTCAGGAACAGTCCGCTCATTTCCTGCATGCTGTCGTAACCCAGTTTCCTTTTCCCCCGCACCAGAAAAACGATCAGCGCGCTCTTGAAAAGTCCGTGGAAGTCGATCACCAGGTCATAAGGCCGGTCTCTCAAGGTTTTGAGAAACGTCCCGATCTCGCCGAGTGTTTTCCCCGTTTCCCGTCCTTCCAGCAGATTGCGTATCCAGCGCTTGCGATATGATATGATTACGCGATCCAGGCAGGGGTGATCGTGGATGATGTCGGAGGCTGATTCTTCAATGACCCAACTGATGTGGGCCTGCGGGTAAAGCTTCCTGATGGCCGATAGGGAAGGAAGTGTGTGGACCACATCTCCGATGGCGCTGAGTTTTACGATGAGGATGTTCACGGATTAATTCTCTTTAAAATACCGGCTATTTTTTTATTTTTTAAAATCTCCCCTGGCCCCTCTTTGCCAAAGAGGGGAAACAAGGAAATGGAATACCCCCCTTTAGAAAAGGGGGGTAGGGGGGATTTGAATATTTTTCTCAGCTCCTCCCAACTTCCCATCTTCCTAACTTCCATCCTTTAGCCCCTTATTCATTATCCACTTTACCGCGTCAAGTATATTCTCCGCTATATATACGGGCTTATCCGTAGTCACAATATTTCTGCCGTATCCCGTCCGGACGAGGATCCCCTTTGCGCCCGCTCTCTTCGCGGCGTCGATGTCTTTTAGCATATCCCCGATCATGTAGGAGTCCGCCAGATCGATATCCAGTTCTTCGGCGGCCCGGAGCAGGAGCCCCGGTTCCGGCTTGCGGCATCGGCATGCCTGCAGATATGGTCCGATTCCGTAGACCGGGTGATGGGGGCAGTAGTAGAAGCGGTCGATATGGGCTCCTTTCTCCCGGAGAAGTTCGTCAATACGGCAATGGACTGTTTCCACAAAGTCCTCGGTAAAATATCCTCTTGCCACGCCGGACTGGTTGCTGACCACGACGGCCCTCATGCCATTTTCGTTTATGAGGCGGACCGCTTCGAAGGTTTCGGGGAATATTTGTAATTGGTCGAGCCTGCTCAGGTAGCCGACTTCTTCGTTTATTGTTCCGTCCCTGTCCAGGAAGACGGCGGGGTGTTTATGTTGTTTACTTGGCATTTCTACCCTGGTTTTTCAAATCCCCCCTGCCCTATTCCATTTCCTTGTTTCCCCCTCTTTAGTAAAGAGGGGAGGAATTATTTAGAATTCAGCAGCTCCTTTGAGATATTATAAACATCGTCCACCGTTATCAAATCCATGCACCTGAAATCGGTCGGGCACTCCTTCCTGAGGCAGGGGCTGCAGTGCGCGTTTTTTGTGATGATCACGCTCTTTTCGCCGGGGGGAGCAGTGGCGGCGGGATCTGTTGATCCGAAGATAGCGACCGTCGGCACGCCCAGTGCCCCCGCTAGGTGCATCAGCCCCGAGTCGTTTGATATGAAAAGGCAGCAGCGCATTATAAGGGCGATAACTTCCCTGAGGTTTGTCCGGCCGGCGATATTGATCAGTTTTTCCTTTGCGTTCTTCTGCACAAGATCGGCGCTCGGCCTGTCTCCCTCACTTCCAAACAGTATCACAGCGGCGGAGAATTCATCAATGAGTCTGTCAGCCACGGCGGCAAATCTCTCGGGATACCAGCGCTTCGCCGGGCCGTATGCGGCGCCGGGGGCCATGCCGATTAAAAGCGGGCGCGCGCCGATTCCGAATTTTGTGAAGAGTTCATCCGAAAGTTTTGCATATTCTTCTCCGGGGCTGAGGCTGACAGGTTTCTGTTCCGTCCTGAGTCCGAGAGACCGGAGCATAGCCAGGTAATAGCCGGTCTGGTGGACCTTTCTGATTGCTTTTGTCCTCCTGACTGAATGGGTGAGGAGAATACCCCTGCCGTCCGAATTGTAGCCCGCCCTGATGGGGATTCCGGCGAGCCATACGATGATTGCGGCTTCTACTGCGTTCTGAAGGAGAATCGCCGCATCGAATTTCTTGTCTCTGAGCTTACCGGCAAGCCGGAAAATTCCCGTTATGCCGTCGTGGACGCCCGGACGCTCGTATACAATGACATCGTCGATTTCGGGACAGATCCGCAATATATCTGCAACCCACGGTTTGGCGAGTATCGAGATCTTCGCCTCGGGAAAAGACGCGCGCAGGGCGGAGATGGCCGGAAGGGTCATGACGACGTCGCCGATCCAGTTCGTGCTGCGCACGAGGATATTCCGCAATGGTTTTGAGGCGAAGGATTTTAAATTCGGATTATCCATGTTTTTAAGTAGTTCCTTTATGCATGGCGGAATATTCGGAAGGTGAGAAGGTCTCGATCACTCACCCTAACCCTCTCCCTTCCCATCCCATCTTCCTTCTTTTCACTCCTTCTGGCACGGCTGAGTCTTCCAGCGCTGGTGGATCCAGAACCACTGATCGGGATACTGCCGGACCACGTCCTCGATGATCTTCGCGAATTTCTGCGTGTTGGTCCTGATATCCCGTTCCATGTCGCCGGTATTGTCGATATCGACCGGCTTCTGTATCAGGAATTTATAACGGCCGTTCTCCATGCGGATCATGAAGGCCGGAAGAACGGGCGCGCCTGTCTGGAGCGCCAGGACGGCCAGCCCCACGGCCGTGCAAGCGGGTCTCCCGAAGAAGTCGACGAATATCCCTTCGCGGGCGGCGACGTTCTGATCGATCAGGATGCCCATTACTTTGTTTTCCTGGAGGAGGCGGATGGTCTTCCGGACGGACCCCTCTTTGGGTATCAGGGTGTTTCCATTCAACGTTCTTACCCAGCTTACCAGATTCTCAATCACCGGGTTATCGAGAGGCCGGTAGATGATATTGATCGGCCGCCCCATAAGGGCGATGGAAACGGTCATCAATTCCCAGTTTCCGAAGTGCGCCACAATGGACAGGACGCCCTTTCCCCTGGCACAGGCCTCGTTGAAATTTTCGAGCCCGTCGAACTCTACGTACTTGTGGATGTTTTCACGCGTGATGTACGGTATTTCAAAGAATTCCGCGGCCACTGTGCCGATATTGCGGAAGACCCCTCTGGCGATCTTTATGATCTCCTTCATCGGTCTGCCGGGGTAGGCTCGTGTCAGGTTATGGAGCGCTATGAGGCGCTGTTTGGGGGAGAGATAGTAGAACATCAGGAAGAATGTCCTGAATATCAGCTTGCGAATCCGGAGAGGGATGAGCTTGAAGGAGATCAGGATGATGCTGGTGGTTAAGGTTTTTTTCATCTTAATTTTTTATGGGAATTTACTTATTATCAAATCCCCCCTGCCCCCCTTCACTAAAGGGGGGATTCAACTGTGTTCGCCAGTAATTATATGTTCCCCCCTCTTTCGTAAAGAGGGGCCAGGGGAGATTAATAAAATATTCAAATCCCCCTGCCCCCCTTTTCTAAAGGGGGGTGAATTTTTTTCTCTTTTACTAAAGAGGGAGTGATTGTATTTTCCCCCTTTTTAAAGGGGGGGTTATGTTAGCGCAGTCACTTCTTCAGCCTCGATCTGATAAGGTCCTCTAATAATTCATTTGAATCTATTTCCATTCTTATCCGGAGCATGAAGATATTACGGAAGGCTTCCCGAAAGTCAATCAGTTTTACGGCGTCCTTTTCCGTGGTCAGGATCATCTCCGACGAGCTTTCGTCCGCTCTTTCCTGTATTTTTCCGGCCTCTTCAGGCGAATAGCGGTGATGGTCGGGAAACGGGATAAAACATGCTATTTCCCCTCCCAGAGAGCGGATCGTCTCCTCGAAGCTGCCGGGATTGGCGATCCCGCAGAAAGCTGTGATCCTCCTGCCCCTGATGTTTTCCACCGGGTAAGGCATTCCTCCGGAGATTTTCAAAATGCATTCCGGCTTATGCCTGGCGGATAGGATGGGGATGCGGGCAGGGAGGGCAGTTACGGGAAAGGGCGAGGCAGGGCCGGTGAGGATAATCAGGTCCGCCCGGTTAAGAGAGGCAGCCGTTTCGCGCAGGGGTCCGCGCGGCACAAGATATCCATTGCCGAACGGCGCCCGTGCGTCGAGCAGTACTATATCCATGTCCCTTACCAGTGACCGGTGCTGGAATGCGTCGTCCAGGATAAGCAGGTCCACGCCGAAATTCTCGACCGCACACTTGCCGGTGAGATAGCGCTCGCGGCCGGCTATCACGGGTATTCCTGCGTCTTTCAGGGTTCGCGCCACAAGGTAAGGCTCGTCGCCGGCGTCCCATGGATCCATCAGCAGTTCCTCTCCGTCCGAGACGATATTGACCGGGTGCCGGCTTTTCCCGCCGTAACCCCTGCTCAGTACGGCGGGGCGGAAGCCCATCCGCCCGAGGGTAACCGCGAGCATCACGACCGCGGGGGTTTTGCCCGTCCCGCCGACAGTGAGGTTGCCGACGCTGATTACGGGGCGGGCGAGTTTCCTCGAAGGCAGTATACGATTGTTATAGAGAATGTTTCTCAGAAAGATTGCGCTTCCGTAAAGGAGTGAGAGACAATAAAGAAGGAAAAGAAAGGGATTCGAGTTGCCGGTGCCGGCTTCATCCCAGATTTTTCTGAAAAGGTTTTTTATTTTGTTCATTTAATCTGAACGGCTCCTTCGACAATCTCAGGATGACAGTATAAGAGCTCAGGGTGATAAATGAGTTGTCATGGTGAGCTTGTCGAACCATGACAGCTTGCCCACCTTTCGCTTTGTTGAACCATGACCTCTCTTTTTGGAAAAGAGGGAGAAGGGGAGATTTGATATTTTTTTCTTCAGTTCTCCGCTTTCATCAAAAGGCGCGTATTATTTGAATTGTTTTCTTCCTTGAACTGGAGATTGTACAATCTGTAGTACTCCCCTTTTTTCATCAGGAGCGATTCGTGCGTCCCTTCTTCCACGATCCTGCCATCCACCAGGGCGACGATCCTGTCGGCGTTTCTGACTGTGGAGAGGCGATGGGCTATGACCAGAGTGGTCCTGCTTCTCATCAATTGATCCAGCGCGTCCTGCACCTCGATTTCGGCCTCCGTATCGAGCGATGACGTCGCTTCATCCAGGATCAGTATCGGGGCGTCCTTCAAAAGCGCCCTGGCGATCGAGATCCGCTGCCTCTCTCCGCCCGAGAGCTTGACCCCCTGCTCTCCGATCACCGTGTCGTACCCGCAGGGGAGCTTCATGATGAATTCATGGGCATTGGCCGCCTTCGCCGCCTTGACGATATCCGCGTCGCTTTTGCTGATATCTCCGTAGGCGATATTGTGCTTTACAGTATCGTTGAAAAGGATCGTCTGCTGCGTCACGATCCCGATCTGTTTCCTCAGCGACTCGATGGTCACGTCGCGGATGTCGATCCCGTCGATCAGTATCGCCCCTTCTGTCACGTCGTAGAATCTCGGGATCAGGTTCACGAGGGTGGTCTTGCCGCCGCCGCTCATGCCCACGAAGGCGACGACTTCCCCCGCCTTGATCGTGAGGCTGACGTTTTTCAGGACAGGTTCTTCCTCGTAGCGGAATGTGACATTGCGGATCTCGATCTGTCGGGATATTCCCGGCAGCTCGATGGCGGACTCCCTGTCTTTTATTCCGGGGATGGTATTGATGACCTGGAAAACGCGTTCGCCGGCCGAAAGGCCCTGCTGGATGGTGTTGTTCACGTTCGTGAGCCGCTTGACGGGCTCGTAGAGCATGAGCAGAGCCGCCAGGAACGAAAAAAATGTTCCGGGCGTGGAGACGCCCTTGATCACCTGCCAGCCCCCGTAAAAGATGATCGCAGCTATGCCCACACCGCCGAGGAACTCCATGAAGGGGCTCGATATGGCCCTGACCGATACGGATTTCATGGTGAGCTTGAAAAGCCGCTCGTTCTCCTTCGCGAACCGCTCGTTTTCATACGACTCCATCCCGAATGCCTTGACAATGCGGTTTGCGGAGATGGTTTCGTGCAAAAGCGATGTAAGGCTTCCCATCGTGACCTGGGTATGGGTGGCGATTTTCCGCATCCTCCGGCCGAACTGCGCAATCGGGTAAATGGTCAGGGGGAACACGATCATGGCGATGATCGCCAGTTTCCAGTCCCGGTAAAAGATGACGAATACAAGGCCGATCAGCGTGAAGGAATCCTTCAGGAGGCTCGTGACCGCCTCGGATACGGCCCCCTGGATCAAATTCACATCGTTGGTGATCCGCGAGATCAGGACCCCCGTCGGGTTTTTTGTAAAAAAGGATAACGGCTGTTTCTGGATATGGCGGTAGAGGTCGTTTCGCAGGTCGGTCACGATGCGCTGGCCGATGAAGCTCATCAGGACGGTCTGGCCGTAATTGGCGGCGCCTTTCAGGAAATAGATGGCGATCACGGCAGCGGGTATCCACAATAGGGTATGGACACTCTTGTTCAGGAAAATCTCGTCGAGGGCGGGCTTGATCAAAAACGCGGCCGCGGAAGTCGCGGCACCCACGGCGAGCATACAGAGCATGGCCAGGACGAATTTGCCGGTATGAGGGAGAGATAATTTAAGAAGGCGCTTGAATAAATCCATCAGCTTTAAATCTTAAATTCTTATTTAAATGTATGAAATAGGTGCATTAAAATCCCCCCGCTCCCTCTTTTGTTAAAGGGGGGTGTTCTCCGGTTCCCCTCTTTAGAAAAGAGGGGTCAGGGGAGATTTGATAAAAACAGGAATCGGCTATTATTTATTCATTATCTCTATTGCTAAAACGGCGGCCCGTCTTGCCGCTCCCTTTTCACCAAGTTTCTCTCTGACTTTTTGCAGCTCCTGTTTCATGACGCCCCGCTTTTCACTGTTTATCAAAATGTCGGCAAGGGCGTCGGCCATTAATTCCGGTTTCGCCCCGTCCTGGATGAACTCGGGAACGATCGATCTTCCGGCGATGATATTCACCATGCCTATGTGATCTACATGAACGAACAGCCGGCCGATATAATATGTCAGAGAGGAAACCTTGTAAACAATAATCATGGGGGTCTCCAGCAGGGCCGTTTCCATCGTTGCGGTCCCCGAAGCGACCATCACCGCGTCCGATACGCCGATAGCGTCGTAAATGGCGTCCCGAATGACATTTACCCTGATGGGAAACCGCTCCAGGATCGAGGATACCAGGGTTCCTTCCAGGGTGTCCGCCAGCGGAAGGATAAACTGAATGCGGGGGAACCTTCCAGCAAGGATTCCGGCTGTCTCCATCATTGCCGGAAGAATCCTTCGGACTTCGCTCTGCCTGCTTCCGGGAAGAATACCTACTGTTATGTATCCTTCTTTGAGGCCGAAGCGCTCGAGCGCTTCGGCGCGGGAATACCTCATCCCGACTACATCGAGAAGGGGATGGCCGACGAAATCCGCTTCCACTCCGGCCTGCCGGTAAAAATCGGTTTCGAAGGGGAGGATAACCGCTATCCGGTCGACGGCGCGCCTGATTCCTTCGACCCGCTTTTTTCGCCAGGCCCAGACCTGCGGGCTTATATAATAGAAGACCTTGAGCCCTTCTTTTTTCGCCGCGCGGGCGAGAGGAAGATTGAAATCGGGATAATCGATCAGGATAACGAGATCGGGCCTCGTCTGCCGCAGGCTCTTTTTGAGCATGAAAAAATATTTCAGGATCAGGACCAGTTTGGATACGACCTCCGTAAGTCCGACAACGGCCGTTTCAGATGCCCCAGCCAGGAGTTCAACCCCCTCCTGCTGCATCCTCCGGCCCCCGATGCCGTAGAACCGCAGCCCCGGGTCCATTGAAAGCATTTCTCTTACGAGATTTGAGCCGTGCAAGTCGCCGGATGCCTCGCCGGCCACGATCATTATATTCCGGATGGTGTGGCCGGCATTTTTATTGTGTTGAAAAGTGCCCACTTTACCCCTGGTTTCTGGTTCAAATTTCCCCTGTCCCATAATAATCAAATCTCCCCTTCCCCCTCTTTTCTAAAGAGGGGAACGGAGCCGGTTTATCCCCCCTTAACAAAGAGGGAAACGGAGCCATTTGCCCCCCCTTTTAACAAAGGGGGGAACGGGGGGATTTTAAAATAAGATTATGTCCAGGTTAAGCCGAATTTAAGACCTCGCTTATCCGCCGGACCTCGTCTTCCCTGAGCTCGGGGAACATGGGTAAAGAGAGTACCTCCCGGGCGCACGTCTCGGCGTTTGTCAAACGGCTCTTTATGGACTTGTCGCCGGAAAAGACTTCCTGTTGGTGGAGCGGGACAGGATAATAGACCGCGCAGGAGATGCCGTTTTCCCTCAGGCTGCTCATGATCCGGTCCCTCTTCCCGCAGCGCAGCGTAAACTGGTGGTAGACATGCCTGAACCCCGCGCTTTCGCCGGGAAGTACGACGTCCTCGCGGCGGATATATCTTCTGTACAGATCGGCCACCCTCCTGCGCGATTCATTGAAGGAGTCGATTCTCTTGAATTTCACCCGAAGGATTGCCGCCTGTATTTCATCAAGGCGGCTGTTGTATCCAAGGAGACTGTGGTGGTACTTGATCCGGCTCCCGTGATTCCGGAGCAGCCGGATGCGCTCCGCGAATTCCGGATTCGAGGTGACGACCATGCCGCCGTCCCCGTAACACGCCAGGTTTTTGCTCGGAAAGAAACTGAAACAGCCGCAGTCTCCGAACGTGCCTGCCTTCCTTCCTTTGTATTCCGCGCCGAATGACTGGGCGCAGTCCTCGATGATCCTGATTCCGTATTTCTTTCCCAGATCCATGATGGGTTCCATGTCCGCCGGCAGACCGAATAGGTGGACGGGAAGGATGGCCCTTGTTCTGGCAGTGATCATTTCCTCGATTCTCGAAGGATCCATGTTAAAGGTGTCGGGGCGGATGTCGACAAAGACAGGCACGGCCTTCAACTGGGCGATGACCTCCGCCGTCGCGATAAACGTGAAAGGCGTGGTGATGACTTCGTCCCCCTCGCGGATGCCGCATGCCTGAAGGGCGAGGAGAAGAGCATCGGTCCCGTTGGCGACGCCGATTGCGTGCGCTGCGCCGTGGTATGCCGCAATCTCCTTTTCCAGGAGGGATACGTTGGGGCCCAATATGAACTGGGCGCTGTCCAGAACGCCTTGAACGGCTTCGTCGATTTCATTCTTGAGGCTGCGGTACTGCCTCTGCAAGTCGACCATGGGTACCATTGATTATCCTCTCCCTGTTGTATTTCATTCTCTCGATGATCCGAAGGGCGAGCTTTAGAGATTTTCTTCCTTCCTCCCCCGAAACCCGCGGGGGCGTCCGGGTGATCACTGAATGCAGAAATGCCCTGATTTCCTCTTCGAGAGGGTCGCGCATTTCGATCCGGACATCGTTAGGGGCGATTTCAATTTTATCCGGGCTGCTGCGCCTGCGCCCCAGGGAAACCAGTTCCCTTTTTTCGTAATCCAGGGAATGATACCCTTCGAAGCCGAAAAACCTGATTTTCTGCATTTTTTTCCCGGTGATGCGGCTCGATGTGATATTGGCGACACATCCGTTTCGGAACACCACCCTTGCATTGGCGATATCCACATTGTCCGAAAGCACGGACACGCCTACGGCCTCGACGCTCTTGACCGGCGATTTGACAAAATGAAGGACTATGTCCAGGTCGTGAATCATTAAATCCAGGACAACGTCCACATCCGTGCCCCGGTTGAAAAAGGGATGGAGGCGGTGGGCTTCGATGAAAAGAGGCCCGCCGATGACCTGCTCGAGAGCGACGATTGCGGGGTTGAATCTCTCGACGAAACCGATCTGGAGAATTCTTCGCCCCGCGCGGGCGATTCTTATAAGTTCATTCGCTTCCTTGAGGGATGCGGCGATCGGCTTTTCAAGGAGCACGTCGACTCCCGCATTCAGGAAATCGCGCGCAATTGCGAAGTGATGCTTTGTCGGAACGGCTATGCTGACCGCATCGACCCTGCCAAGCAGACTGCGGTGATCCGTGAAGGCTTCGCAGTTATATGAAGACGCTGCCTTTTCTGCGCGATCCCCTTCGATATCCGCGACGCCGACGATCCTGTTGTCCGGGAGCTTTGAGTATTTCTGAAGGTGGTAATTTCCGAGGTGACCGATGCCGACCACGCCGATTTTGATTGGTGTCACGTTTCTTTCCTCAAGTGCCCGCCCTGAATTTAACGACTCCCTCTCCTCAAGAAAAATGCCGATTTCCTATGACTTCTCCCTTCACCCCCCTTTCTCAAAGGGGGATCATATTATTTGATCTGTCAGGGATGGGATATATAATGTCAGCAAACAAGGTATAGTCTTTAGAACTTCACCGGCAGATTCCTCTCTCCGAGGTTTTTATGAAGTCGACGAAATGGCGCACCTCGGGCAAGTCCGGCACTTCGGCCTTGATCCTTTCTATCGCCACGGAAATCCGCAATGCCGACCTGTAAACGATCTTATATGCCTGTTTGAGGGCTTGCAGGGTCTCCTCTTTGAATCCTCTTCTCTTCAAACCGACGAGATTCAACCCATGGGGCTTTGCGTAATTTCCGGCGACGAGCACGAAGGGCGGCACATCCTTGGCGACCGCCGACGCCCCTCCGATGAAGGAGTGGCATCCTATCCGGGTGAACTGGTGCACGCCGCTCAAACCGGATATTATCGCGAAGTCTTCGATATGTATGTGCCCGGCCAGCATTGATCCGCTCGACATGACGATGTTGTTGCCGAGATTGCAGTTATGGGCAATGTGGCAGTAAGCCATGATCAGGTTGCCGTCACCCAGCCTGGTCACACCGATGTCGCTGATCGTAGCGCGGTTGATCGTGACGTATTCCTTTATGGTGTTATTGTTGCCGATAACGACTCTCGTTTCTTCCCCTCGCCACTTGAGGTCCTGGGGAGGACCCCCGATAGAGCTGAACTGGAATATCTTGCAGTTTTCACCTATATCGGTGAAACCCTGGATGACGACGTGTGGACCGATGGTTGTATTCTTCTTAATGGTAACACTCGGCCCGATAACCGAATACGCCCCTATTTCGACGTTTTCAGCGATTTGCGCGTCCCCGGAGATTACTGCTGTAGGATGGATTTTCATAACGAACTGTTCACCTTTTGCCTTTAGTCCCTGGCTTTTCGCCTATTTTCTTTTCCAATTCTTCTACCCGCTTTACGAGCGTATTGATTGTATTTCTCATTTCGGGGAGCCGGGAAATAATGGCCTGCGTCCTCAGCCAGTGGCGGTGCGGCATGGCGGGACTGCCCGAAACGATCTGGTTTGCTTCTATGCTTTCCGGAACGCCCGACTGGGCCCCGACCATCACCCTGTCGCCGATCTCGATATGGCCGACAAGGCCGACCTGCCCGCCGAGAATGACGCTGGACCCCAGCTTCGTGCTTCCCGATATGCCGACCTGCGCCACAATGACGGAATTCTCGCCGATGATCACGTTATGGGCTATCTGAACGAGGTTGTCGATTTTAACGTTCCTCTGAATCCAGGTCTTGTCCAGCGTCCCGCGATCGATTGTGGTATTCGCGCCGATTTCGACATCATCGTCGATCTGAACTGTGCCGACCTGGGGGACTTTCAGATTATCTTTTCCCGGATTCGCGAAGCCGAACCCGTCGCTTCCGATGACCGCGCCCGCATGCAGAATCACCCTCCTGCCGATCCGGCATCCGTCATAAACGGTTACATTCGGGTAGAGGATGGAATCTTCGCCTATGGTGACCCTGTTGCCTACGAAGACACCGGGATAGAGCACAACGCCGCTTTCCACCCTTGCCCCACGGCCCACGTAAGCGTGGGGATAGACGGTGGCGTTCGGTGAAATGACGGCGTCCTCTTCCACGAAAGCACGCGCGCTGGTCCCGGGAACTGAGGGTTCACGCGGGTAAAAAAGGCCTAGTACTTCTACAAGGCACGCATAGGGATCTTTGACTATCAGGAGGTTCTTGTCCGTCCTCTGCAGTTCGGGCTGGACAAGAATCGCGGCCGCCCGGGTGGAATCGAGTTTTTTTCTGTATTTCGGATTGGCGATAAAAGTAAGGTCTCCCGGCCCCGCTTCGTCAATGCCTTTTACGCCGGTGATGGTTGTGCTTCCGTCGCCTATCAGCCGGGCATTGAGCAGATCGGCCAGTTCGCTCAGTTTCTTTTCAATCAAAGTTGCGCCTTCACAATAATGGGCCCCTTTTGCCAGGGGGTTATCTACTTGCTTCTCAACTTCCGCTTTTTGCAATGCGGCCGGCTATCGCCTGTTTCTCTGGGTTCTGTTAAATTCAGCTATAATTTTCTTGGTCAGATTATTCCCTTTCGAGTGATAAGCCACGATGGGATTATTGACATCGAGAATCAGCGTGTATCCTTCCCTTTCTCCGAAGGAATTGACGATCTTCAGTATCTCGGGAATCAACCTGCTGGAAAGCTGCTGATCTCTGGCGGACAGCTCTTCATTGGAATCGCTGACCAGCCTCTGATATTCCCTGAACTGTTTCTGGTATTCCAGTTCCTTTTCTTTCATCGCCTCTTCCCGCAGGACGGAGCGTTTCTTCTCAAGGTCATCTTTCTGTCTCTTCAATTCGGCCTCTTTCTGCTGGATAGCCGCCTTTTTCTTTTCGAAAGCCTTCCTGAATTCCGCCGCCGCCTGCTTTCCGGCATCCGAATTGAATATAATTTCTCTCATGTCGATAAAGCCGATCTTTTCGGCGGCCGCCGAATAACCGGATAAAAAGAAAGAAAGCGCCACAATTATCGAGCTGAATGCCAGTAACCGTATCTTTTTCATTTTTGCCCTCCGTTTTTACGGTATGGAGTTGAGAAATTGGATAGATAAAAAGAGAGCATGATTTCCGTCCCCGTTCTTATCCACTCAATTCCTCATCCTTCGTTTATTTTTCGATTCAGAAAGTTTTTTCAAATCCCCTCTGCCCCCCCTTTCGCCCTTAGCCTTTCGTCCTGGCTACATAAAGAACCCGATCGTGAATTCCCATCTGCTTGCCGGCTCATCGTCCTTCCGGTCAAGGACATAGCCCCATTCGAGACGCAGGGGTCCTATCGGGGAGTACCACCGGATGCCCAGTCCGGCTGTTTTTCTCAGGTCATCCAGATGATAGCCGCTCACCCAGGCATTGCCGGTGTCGTAGAAAACGACGCCCTTCATTCCGGCGTTTTTGATCAGGGGGAATACCACTTCCGCGTTGAAATTAAGCATGGTCAAACCCCCGATGACGTCGCCGGTCGCCGGATCGACAGGACCGACGGCCCTCAACCCCCTGAGGGAGTTGATCCCGCCGAGTATGAACCGGGAATAGACCGGGGCTTCTTTCCCCTCGTTCTCCATCAGGTATCCGCCGCGGCCGCGTATTCCGAATACGGAATCCCACGGCAGGGGGAAGAACCTGGCCGAGCCAAGAATGAACTTGGTGTAGCTTGTATTACCCTGCAGGGGACCGCCCGTATATTCCACGGATGCGGAACTTCTGGTACCCGTTGTCGGAAAAATGAAATCATCCGTGGTGTCGCGTACGAGAGTGGCGGTAACTCCGCTGCTCGTCGTTTCACCGGCCTGCCGCCTCACAAGACTTGATGCCGAATCGGCGATATTGCTGATGGTGTCTATGGACAGTCTGTACCCCAAATAACCGGTGATCTTCTCCCACAGAGGATAACCGAAGGTCGCACCGAAGCCTTTAGAGTTGAGATCGTAGGTGTCGTAGCTCCTGTCATAATGCCATAATTCGAATTTACTCCACAGCGGAATATCGAAGAGCCACGGCTCGATGAAAAACAAGTCATATGCGGTCGATCTGGATCCAAAAGAACCCGTCACACCGAGGCTTTGTCCCCTTCCGAAAAGATTCGTCTGGGTGATCTGGGCGGTAAGGATGGCCTGATCGACTGCGCTGTATCCCGCGCCGACGCTGAACATTCCCGTGGGCTTTTCTTTCACGCGGATATTGACATCCATCAGGTCCTTGTCCGGGCCTTTTTGCGTCTGGAAGTCGATTTCTTCGAAATACCGGAGCTTGTTGAGATTCATATAGCTCTGCTTCAGTTTGCCTCTGCTGTAAAGCTCTCCTTCGGCGAAACTGAGCTCCCTCCTGATGACCTTGTCTCTGGTTTTGGAGTTGCCCGTTATCGATATCCGGCTGAAATATACCTTTTCCCCCTTCTTGATCTGATAAGTTATGTCCACGACCTGCTGTTTATCATCCGCAACCGTCAACGGTACCACATCGGCGTAAGCGAAACCTTCGTCGTTCACCGCCTGCGTGAGGTAATCGATATCTTTCATGATCGATTCCCTGTCATAGTGGTCCTGCTTGTTGATCTTCAGTTTGTCCATCAGTTCTTTCTTGGGCAGCTCCGGTAAGTCTCCAGTGATATCGACTTTCCCCACCTTGAATCTCTTACCCTCCGAGACGGGTATTTTGATATAGATCCATTTTTTGTCGTGGGTGATGTCAGGTTCGCCGACCTTGGCATGGATGAACCCGTTATTCAGGTAAAAGACGGTCAATTTGTTGATATCTTCTTTTAATTTATCTTTCTTCAATACTCCTGAATCGGTGATGAAATGGAAAATTCCCCATTCATCGGTGTCCATCATGTTCCGGAGCTCTTTGTCCGTGAACGCCTGGTTGCCTTCGAAAGAGATTGTTTTGATGTAAAGGCGTTCATTTTCAGTAATATTGAAAGTGACCTGGACATCCTTGTCGCCCTTTTTTTCGACCTCGTACTTGACTTCAGCGTCGAGGTATCCCTTGCCCGTGTACAAGTTCTTGATTTTTTCAGCATCCGTCCTCAATTTGTCCATATCCAGGAATTGCTTCGGCTTGACCGTTATCACTCCTTCGATATCCTTCGTGTCAACCGCCTCGTTGCCCTTTATCTTGATTTCGGAGACCAGGGGTCTTTCCTGCAGCTCGAAAGTGATGATCTTTCCTTCCGGGCTGTCCTGCGCGACGGCCTTGACGTCGCTGAAATAACCCATCTTGTATATTGCCTTGATATCCGAAGAGAGATCCGCCGGCGAGAAATTCTTTCCTTTCTGGCTTTTGATCACGTTAAGGATGGCGCTGTCTTCGATTTTGCGGTTGCCTTTGAAATGCACGGCGGCTATTCTTCTCTCCCCGGAAGTTGCGTAGGAGATCCTGTCGGCGAGTTGCGCCGCGAGGCCGGGGACGCTTTCCATGCCCGGGCCCTGAACGAAGATGTTTTGAAGAATTTTGCGGTTTTTCACATCGACGATCCTCGCATCGATGCTGATGGGCTTCCCAAGCTGCGTAATGCTGCCGATGACCACGTAATCGGCGCCGATTTTTTCGCCGACGGATAAAGCCAATCTCTCGTCTATCCGCTTTCTTGCGATAAGATCGGCGTATTCGTTGCGCGCGGCGACCTGAAGAGAGCGTGTTTTCAACAATTGCGTCAAGAGGTCGGTCTGGAACTTCTGCTGTAGATCAGCCCCGTATTTTTCGCTGTAGATATCGAACGGCAAGACCGCCACTTTTTTGGGGACTTGCGCCGGAATCACTCCTGGTGCAAGGAATTGAATGACAAGAAGGGCGACGACTGTATTCAGAGATCTGAATAAACCTTTTCTCACAACGAATAAATCTTTCCGTCCCGCAGCCCGATGCTCCGGGACAATCTTTGCGCCAGCTTGTGATTGTGCGTGACCACGATCAGGGTGATGCCTTTATCGCGGTTCAGGTTGATAAGGATATCTTCAATCCTGCCGCCCGTTTCCGTATCGAGATTTCCTGTAGGCTCGTCGGCGAGCAGCACATCCGGCTCCATCATGAGGGCCCTTGCTACGGCGACCCGCTGCTGCTCTCCGCCGGAGAGCTCACCCGGTTTGTGCGCCATCCTATCACTAAGGCCTACTTCATTCAAGACAATCTCTGCCCGCTTTCTGGCCTCCTGTTTCGCGGCTCCTCCGATCAGGGCCGGCATCATCACGTTTTCAAGACTGTTGAATTCGGGCAGCAGATGATGAAACTGGAAAACGAAACCGATTTTCCTGTTTCTGAATTCGGCGAGCTGGAACTCGTTCCATTTGAAAACGTCTATATCCTCGAACAGGACAGAGCCGGATGTAGGGCGGTCCAGGGTGCCGAGTATATGGATGAAGGTGCTTTTCCCGGCTCCGGAAACGCCGAGGATGGCCAGCGACTCTCCCCTGGCGACAGTAAGGTCCAATCCCTTCAAGACCTCGATCCTGTTTCCGTCCTTGATAAAGGTTTTATGCAGGTTTACTATCTTGATCATGATATTTTCGGGCTTCGCCCTTCGCCTTTATTCATATCTCAACGCTTCCGCCGGGTCCAGTCTGGATGCCTTCCACGACGGGTAGATAGTGGCAAGAAAACTGATGAGCAGCGTGGCGACTATAATCAGAACGACATCTGCGAAGTTTACCTGCGAGGGAAGCGCGTTCAGGTAATACACGTCTCCCGGGAGTATCTTGAAACCAAAAATCCTCTCCACGAATAAAGACACTTTCTCTAGATTGAATGCAACGGCGAGGCCGGCGATGCAGCCGAGCGCCGTGCCGACCACGCCGATGATGGTTCCCTGATAGATAAAGATTTTCATGATGTTGCTGGAAGTGGCCCCCATGGATTTCAATATGGCGATATCTTTGTTCTTCTCCATGACGACCATTATAAGGGAACTGATGATATTGAATGCGGCGACAAGGACGATCAGGGTCAGGATAATGAACATCACCCTTTTTTCCAGTCTCAGTGCGGAAAAGAGGTTCTTGTTCATCTGCATCCAGTCTCTCGCCCAGAAGGGGAACCCCAGTTTTTTTTCGATCGAATCGGCGACGAACCTGGCCTGATAGATATCCCTGATCTTGATTTCGATGCCGGTGACGGTGTCGTCCATATTGAGGAACGTTTGCGCATCCTTAAGGGAGGTATAGGCCAGCGAGGCATCGTACTCATAGAATCCCGAATCGAAGATCCCGACGACAAGGAATTTTTTCATTCGCGGTATCATGCCCATCGGAGTCGACACGCCCATGGGCGAGACGATATCGACCGTGTCGAATACGGATAATCCCATATTCTTCGCGAGCTCTTTTCCGATCATCAATCCGGGGAGCTCGTCCAGGTCCCTGTTCAGTCCGAGGCCGCTCCTTCCGCTCCGGGACAGGTAATCGAGTTTTCCCTCCGGCACCCTTCCGAAATTGATCACGCGCGTCGCGTTTTCAACGGAAATCCCCCTCAGGATAACGCCGCTGATGTTTTCCCGCTTCTTCAACATGACCTGGCTCAGGATGAAAGGGGTGGATGCCTCTACATCCTTCACCTGTTCGACTTCCCGCCTGACTTTCTCGTAGTCTTCAATGGGACCGCTGAATTTCATGAGGACAACATGGGAATTTATTCCGAGTATCTTGTTGCGCAGTTCCGTTTCGAAGCCGTTCATGACGCCCAGCACGATAATCAGCGCGGCGACACCCAGGAATATACCCGCGATGGAGATGAAGGTAATGATGGAGACGAAGATCTGTTTTCTCCTCGCCCTGAGATATCGAAGGCTTATAAAAAATTCATAAGACATAGTTTAAAATTCCAGATTGCAATTTCCGGCTTTGCGCTTATCCTTCTTCCTCCTGCTCCAGGGCTGTTTTTTTCGTCCTGAGCAGAGGAAAGAGAATAACATCCCTGATGGAGGCGCAATCCGTCAGTATCATCACGAGCCTGTCGATGCCGATTCCTTCACCGGCCGCAGGCGGCATGCCGTATTCGAGAGCCCGGAGATAATCTTCATCCATTTGGTGCGCCTCTTCGTCACCCGCTTCCCTCTGTTTCAACTGCATCAGGAATCTCTCACGCTGATCGACAGGATCGTTCAATTCCGAAAAGGCGTTGGCGATCTCTTTGCCGTGGATATAAAGTTCAAAGCGGTCAACGAACCGGGGATCATCGTCGCTTTTCCGTGAAAGCGGCGATACTTCAACCGGATACCGGGTCACAAAGACAGGCTGGATGAGCTTTTCTTCAACGGTCTCCTCGAAAATCTCCATGACGATTTTGCCGAGCGGCTCGTTCTCTTTCACCTCGAGCCCCAAGTCGAGCGCGCACGCCAGTGCTTTTTCTCGGTCTTCAAGCACGCCGGGATCCACCAGGCCGTACTTGACCAAGGCCTCGTTGACGGTGATCCTCGTCCAGGGCGGCGTGAAATCGAGTTCCTCTCCCTGGTAGCGGATTTTCAGGGTGCCGAAAAGCTCTTTGCAGATAAGGGTGATCATCTCTTCGGTCAGGGTCATCAGATCCTCATAGGTCGCATATGCCTGATAGAACTCCATCATGGTGAATTCCGGGTTATGAAAGGTGGATATCCCCTCGTTACGGAAATTCCTGTTTATTTCATAGACCCGCTCAAGCCCTCCTACAACGAGCCTTTTCAGATACAGTTCGGGGGCTATGCGCAGGTATAAATCCATCCCGAGTGCATTATGGTGTGTTTTAAAGGGACGCGCCATGGCTCCTCCCGCAATGGAGTGCATCATGGGTGTCTCGACCTCGAGAAAATCCCGTTCCTGCATGAACCGCCTGATAATCTGGAAAATTTGATTCCTCGTGTGAAATACCCTGCGCACCTGGGGATTGACAATCAGATCCAGATAACGCTGGCGGTAACGAATTTCCGTGTCTGTAAGGCCGTGCCATTTTTCAGGAAGTGAGCGCAGCGCCTTCGATAACAGCCGCAGCCGAACGGCCTCGATGGTCAGTTCGTCCGTCTTTGTCCTGAAGATTTTCCCGCTGACCTCCACAATATCCCCTACATCCAGTCTTTTGAAAATCTCGAACGCCCTGTCGCCGATCCTGTCCCGTCTGACATAGGACTGGATTTTCCCCTTCCTGTCCTGGATACTGATAAAGGCCGCTTTTCCGAAATTACGGACGGCCATGATCCTCCCGGCGATCGTGAAGGTTTCTTCCACCTTCAGGAGGGCATCTTTATCGAGATGACCGAAACGGCCGATGATATCTTCAGTAGTATCCGTAATCCTGGCGTCGTTGGGATAAAGGTCGATCCCCTCGCTCTTCAGGGATTGTATTTTTTCTTTCCTGTTTTTTATAAGTTCGCTTTCTGACATTGGAATATGCCCTGAGAGATTGTTGGAAATATAAAACAAAGTAAATCTGACTATATTGTTTTCATCCTTTAGTCAAGAAGGAAAAGGCTGGGGTATCCGCGCAGGGCCAAGGACGAGGCAGATAGGCAATCATATAGCTAAGCGGGGCGTCGTATGAAAAACCGTTAACCCTGGCCATGTGCCTTTCGCCTTTCTCATAATTTCATTGACAAAAATATGGCATGATAATAGCATCCACATTCTTAAAGTGTTTCGAGGGGTTGAAATTCCGGCGACCGGGGAGCTTTTCATGGAAAGGACGTTGATTACAGGAGGAGCCGGTTTCCTGGGGAGTCATCTATGCGATTTTTTTATCAGCAAAGGCCACGAAGTGATTTGCATGGATAATCTCCTTACCGGGGACGTCGATAATGTGGCCCACCTCTTCGGCAACAAGAGATTCAGGTTTATCGAACACGATGTCACGAATTTCATTTATGTTGAAGGACGGATAGACAATATACTGCATTTTGCTTCTCCGGCAAGCCCGATTGATTATCTGCGGCTGCCCATTCAGACCCTGAAGGTCGGCTCTCTTGGAACCCATAAGGCATTGGGGCTGGCGAAAGCGAAGGGGGCAAGATTCCTCCTCGCCTCGACTTCGGAGTGCTACGGGGACCCGATGGAGCATCCGCAGTCGGAGGACTATTGGGGTAATGTAAATCCTGTCGGACCCCGTGGTGTATATGACGAGGCGAAGCGCTTTGCCGAGGCGATGACCATGGCGTATCACAGGTACCATGGCGTGAAGACAAGGATTGTTCGGATATTCAACACTTATGGACCAAGAATGAGGTTGAACGACGGCCGCGCCCTTCCCACGTTCATGCGACAGGCTTTGAGCGGTGAGGATTTGACCGTTTTCGGGGACGGAAGCCAGACTCGCAGTTTCTGTTATGTGGATGACCTGGTTGACGGGATTTACAGGCTGCTTTATTCGGAAGAGGCGCTTCCGGTCAACCTCGGGAACCCCAGCGAGATGACCGTGGGCGAACTGGCGGAAAAGGTTCTGAAGGTGTGCGGCTCCAAAAGCAGAATCCAATTTAAAGAGCTGCCCGCCGACGATCCCAGGGTGAGGAGGCCCGATATCGCAAAGGCGAGGAGAATCCTCGGCTGGGAGCCGAAAGTGCAGATCGATGCGGGCCTGAATCTTGTTCTGGAATACTTCCGCGCGAAATGTTCGAAATCCGGGGGGTAGAAAATGATATTTGTCGCTGGCGGGGCGGGTTACATCGGCTCGCATTGCGTCCGCATGCTCGGAGAGAGGAAATACGACGTCATTATCTACGATAATCTCTCGAGGGGTCACCGCGACCTGGTCTCCCATGGAATTTTCATCCAGGGCGACCTGTCCGATACGGATCTCATGGTGAGGATATTTAAAGAGTACGATGTCGACAGTGTCCTGCATTTTGCGGCAAACAGCCTGGTGGGGGAATCTGAGGAAAACCCGCACCGGTATTATTTGAATAATGTGGCGAACGCCATCAGACTGCTGGATGCCATGCTTCGGGCCGGAGTGGGAAAGATCGTCTTTTCATCCAGTGCCGCCGTCTATGGAGAGCCCCAGTCGATACCCATAGAAGAGGATCACCCGACCCGCCCCGAAAACGTGTACGGGCATACGAAGCAGATCTTTGAAGATATCATGAAGAAGTATTCCCGTGTGTACGGTCTGCGGTTCGTTTCGCTGCGGTACTTCAACGCTGCGGGGGCGGCTCCGGATGGATCGATCGGGGAAGACCATACGCCGGAGACGCATTTGATTCCCCTGGTGCTGGACGCCGCCCTGGGCAGGAGCAAAGAGATCACCGTCTTCGGAACGGATTACGATACGCCCGACGGTACCTGTATTCGGGATTATATTCACGTTCTTGATCTGGCGGAGGCGCACCTCCTTGCCTTGAAGAGACTTGAAAACGATTCTGTATCGGAGATTTACAATCTGGGAAACGGCAGAGGATTTTCGGTGCGGGAGGTTGTGGATACTGCGAGAAAAGTGACCGGGAAGAATATCGCGCTGAGGCAGGGGAAGCGCAGGCCCGGGGATCCGGCCCGGCTGGTGGCGAGCTCAAAGAAAATATCCGGAGAAATGGGATGGTCTGCGCGATATCCCGAACTGGAGGATATAATAGGGACCGCCTGGAACTGGCATAAGAAGAGATTCGGAAAATAGAACAATTCAGGGTTGCAATGGTGAAGGAAAGAGGTTTTAAAGGGGTTTTATCCAGGAAAAGGGCTTTTCAGATACTGGATCATTGTGCGGGCGCGAAAGTTCTGGTGGTGGGCGATCTGATGGTCGATCATTTCATCTGGGGTAACGTCTCCCGGATTTCTCCCGAGGCGCCTGTTCCGGTCGTGGAGGTGGTCAGAGAGGATCTTCTTCTGGGAGGCTCCGCCAATGTCCTCAATAACATTATTGCCATGGGGGGGAATGTTTCCGTTTCGGGCATTATCGGGTCGGACGACATGGGCAGGTGGCTGATCCGGGAATTCGGGAGGATGGGCATCGATACAGAGGGGATCATCACGGAGAGGAACCGGCCGACAACAGTAAAGACCAGGATTGTCGCCCACAATCAACAGGTAGTCCGGTTTGACCGTGAAATCAGGAAATCTGTCCATTCAGGTAACGTATCCAGGATCTTGCGATATATAGAATCCATACGGAATGACCTTCATGCCGTCATCATTTCGGACTACAACAAAGGGGTCGTATCCGGGAAACTGCTTTCAGGCATCAGGGAGGCCATTGGAGATAGAAACATTGTCGTGTGCGCCGATCCCAAGCAGAGCGATTTTTCATTTTACCGGGGGGTGGATGTGATTACGCCCAATCATCATGAGGCGGCGCGGGCGCTGGGCGTCGAGAATATCAACGGACATGGAAGAGAGCTCAATGGCCGAATCTGCAGGGCCGCGAAATCCCTGCTCAAGGAAATCGGCCTGAAGGCCCTTTTGATCACGAGGGGCGAAGAAGGGATGTCGCTTTTTGAGAGCGACGGGAGCTGCCTGCATATCCCGGCGGTTGCGAAAGAGATTTTTGATGTGACCGGTGCGGGGGATACCGTGATCGGAGTCTTTGCTCTGAGCGCGGCGGCAGGCGCGACTTTTAAGGAAGCCGCTGTCCTGGCGAATCACGCCGCCGGGATCGTGGTCGGCAAAGTGGGGACAGCCACGGTCTCCAGAGAGGAGCTGAAGAAGGTACTTTGAGCAAGCCCAGGGAACCCGCACCTGCAAAACTTGTCGTGAGTTTGTTTTCCGGCGATAGAGACCGCATTTCGGCCGCTCTGGGGATAATCTCCGGGAAATTCGGGAAGGCCGATTTTATCAGTGAATTTCTGCCCTTTAATTATACGGATTACTACCGCAAGGAAATGGGAGAGAATCTGGAAAGGAGGATAGCCTCTTTTGAGGATCTTATAAGGCAGGATTCCTTGCCGGACATAAAACTCTTTACAAACGAGGTGGAAGCCGGTTTTTCCGAGGAAGGTAAGAGGAAAATCAATATAGACCCCGGTTATATGACGGAATTCAACTTCGTCCTTGCTTCCGGGAAGGCGTATGCGCACCGGCTGTATCTGCGCAACGGCATTTATGCGGATTTGACCCTGATATTCCGCAGCAAATCCTTTCATCCGCTCGAGTGGACTTACCCGGATTATGCGGGAGAGACAATCAGGGGGATTTTGAGTAAAATTAGAAAGAAATATATTTATCAGTTGAAAGGATCAGGTTCCCCCTCTTTCGCAAAAAGGGGGGAGGGGGAGATTTTATAGTGATAATTTTCAAATCCCCCCTTTCCCTCCTTTTCTAAAGGGGGAAAATAGCTGTCATTAGCCGATAGCCAAGCGCGTCGGGGACAGGATAGTTTCTCGCAAGGAGGGCGTTGGTATTTGGTTACATACTGTCATGGTGAGCTTGTCGAACCATGGCAGGAAAAAGAACTGGATTCCGCCGTAGGCGGACCTTCAGCCCCGGGTCAAGCCCGGGGACGACATATCCCGGAATGGGCATGGAGCAATTATATGATTAAAAGCATGACCGGATACGGCAGAGCGGAATTGACCATGGAGAACCGGGTATTAACAGCGGAGATCAAGTCGCTCAACCACCGTTATCTGGAGATCATCGTCCGCATGCCGGGCTCCCTCTTCCCCCTGGAGCTGGATGTCAAGAGGAAAATCAGCGATCGCATCACAAGGGGGCGGGTCGAGGTGAATATCCGGATTGATTCGGAGGAATTCCAGGCTGCCGGAAACGTTTTGAAATGGAATCTTCCCCTGATTAAGCAGTACCGCGATTTGCTTGTGCAGTTGAAAAAAGAGATAGGGCTGAAAGACAGAATCACGCTGCCCATGCTGATCGGCATAAAAGACGCGATTCTGGCGTCAGAGGAGTATCCGGATATCGGCAGCATCCGGGAGAAACTGGATCAGGTCCTGGACGAAGCTATCGATTCTCTGATGTTGATGCGCGTCAGGGAGGGGGAGATCATTTACAAAGACCTTGTATCGCGGGTTTCAATCATGATCGGGCACATGGAGGCGATCAGGAAAAGAGCGCCCGAGGTGGTCAACGAATATCGGAAGAAATTTGCCGAGCGCGTTAAAGAACTGACGGGAGGCATGGCAATGGACGAGGCAAGGCTGAGCCAGGAAGTCGCGATTATGGCGGAGCGCAGCGATATAACAGAGGAGATTATCCGTTTCTGCAGCCATGTCGATCAGTTGAACGCACTTCTGGCGAGCGGGGAGCCGGTCGGGAGAAAAATTGATTTTCTTCTGCAGGAGATGAACAGGGAAGTGAATACGATCGGCTCCAAGAGCAGCGATTCGGAGATATCTTACAAAGTAGTCGAGATCAAAACAGAGCTTTCCAGACTAAGAGAGCAGGTCCAGAACATTGAATAGGGCGGAAAAGGGGAAAAGAGGGATATTCATTGTGGTATCCGCGCCCTCCGGTGCAGGAAAGACATCCATCTGCAAAGAAGTTCTCAGGATGTATCCCGAAATCGTGTATTCCATATCCTATACGACACGCCCGCCGCGCACGGGAGAGGTGGACGGGAAAGATTATTTTTTCATTACAGAAAAAGAATTCAGGCAGAGGATCGAAACAGGCGAATTTGCCGAATGGACGGAAAAATTCGGTTATCTCTACGGGACATCAAAAAAGACCATGAGAGATTTCCTTGACAGGGGCTATGATCTCATGCTGGATATCGACCCCGCAGGTGCAAAGAGCCTCAAGAAAAATTTCTCCGGAGGGATATTCGTTTTCATCCTGCCGCCTTCCATGGAGGAACTGGAAAAGAGGCTTAGGCGCAGGGGTTCGGAAAAACCGGAAATCCTGGAAAAAAGGCTGGAAAAATCAATCGATGAGATAAAAGAGATTTTCTGGTATGATTATATAATTTTGAATGACCGCATCCAGGCCGCGATCGACCGCCTGCGGTCCATATATATAGCCGAGAAAACCAGGCGGGAACAAATGATCGACGATGTCAATAGATTATTTCATCTGGAGGTAAAAGATTAATGGCAAGGATAACAGTTGAAGACTGTTTGAAAGAGGCCAAAAACAGGTTTGCGCTGGTCTTGCTTGCGGCGCAGAGGACCAGGCAGTTGCTGAAGGGATCAAAACCCCTTATTTCCGACAGGGATAACAGGGAAATCGTGACTGCTCTCAGGGAGATCGCCGCCGGCAAGGTCAAGTATGCACACCCGGAGTACATCAGCGCCATAGAACACGATCAGTATCTTCTTGAAGATTATTCGGAGTTCGTTGGAGAGGAAGAGGATTTTGAATCCTGACGCAAGGCGGCGCCTGATTTTTGCTCTCGACACCGGCGGTGATCTCGGGCAGGCGATGACATGGGTCGATCTCCTGAAAGATCATGTCGGGATGTTCAAAGTGGGTAAAGAGGCGTTCACCTCTTTCGGCCCCGGAATTATATCGAGAATCATCGATCGGGGCGCAAAAGTATTTCTGGATCTCAAATTTCACGACATTCCGAATACAGTTTCCGGTGCTTCCGCTGCGGCTGTGGAGCTCGGAGTATCAATGTTCAATGTCCATGCCCTGGGCGGCAAAGAGATGATGGAGCATGCCGTTTCATCGGCGAGAAGTACAGCCGAAAGGCTCTCCGTTGAAATGCCGCTGGTCCTGGCAGTAACCGTACTCACCAGCCTGAACGATCGTGATCTGCGGGACCTCGGATTCCGGCACACGGCTGGCGAACTCGCCGTCCACCTGGCAAGGATGGCCCGGCAGGCGGGTCTGTCCGGTGTGGTTGCATCCGCCAGGGAAGTGGTTCCGATCAGGAAGGCCTGCGGAGATGATTTTATTATTCTGACTCCGGGGATCAGATGGGGGGCGCAAGCTGCCGGCGATGACCAGAAAAGGGTTCTGTCCCCCCTGGAAGCGATCCGCAACGGCGCCGATTTCCTGGTAGTGGGAAGGCCGATCAGCACGTCGAATAACCCTCCGGGTACCGCTGATGAAATCTGCGAGGAGATATCCAGAGGTCTCGCTCTTTCGGACAGCGCAAGCAAAAGATAAAGACAAAGCGCTGAATCAACTCTCCTGCCCCTATTTTCTAAAGAGGGGGGACTGGAATTTAAAGGATAAAAGAGTGGGGTACCGATGTGAGCGTCATCTACGGCATGAACCCCGTTACGGAACTTCTGGAGAGTGACTCCGGCAGGATAGAAAAGATCGTCATTGCCAGGGGCAGGGGAGGAGCCAGCGTTCAAAAAGTGATCGATCTTGCGAGGCTTAAAGGAATCAGGATCGAGTTCAAAGAACGAGGCGAGGTCGAAAGAATCGGCGGTGCGAAATCCCAGGGCATACTTTGCTTCTGCAAGGATTTTGCGTACTCCTCAGTGGACGACGTGATCGCGAACCGTCACCGGCTTTACGAAAAAAGTCTCATTCTGATCTTGGATTCCATTACCGACCCTCAGAACCTCGGCTCCCTGGTAAGAAGCGGCTGCTTTTTTGGAGCGAACGGCATTATCATTCCCGCGGACAGGGCGGCGCCGGTTACGCCGGCCGCGATTAAGGCGTCGGCGGGAGCTGCTTATAGGCTTCCGGTTGCAAAGGTCGTGAATATCGCTGCGGTGCTGGATGACTTGAAAAAAAGGGGTTTCTGGATTTACGGGACGGATCCGCATGGAGGCGAGGAGAGCCATGTGCCGGATTATGACGAGGATATAGGGCTGGTCATGGGAAGCGAGGGCAGAGGAATCCGGCCGCTCGTCAAAAAGAAATGCGATCGCATGCTTTTCATCGGCGGCGCCGGTCAAACTGAGTCTCTCAATGTAGCAGTCGCCGCGGGGATCGTTCTTCATCAGATCTCCTTGAAAAGGATAAAAAGGTGACTGAGATCACAAGAAAACCCCTTTTGACCGGAAATATTTTTGTGCCGGGTTCGTCCTGCCGATAATAGATAAAGGTAATTATATAGAAAAGTCTCAATTATTTTAGATCGACTCCATTTATACAGCATCTTTAATTTGAGGATTACAGCATGGCTACTTATCGGTGGGAAGCCCGAACCCTGAAAGGGAAGTTGATGAAGGGGGAGATGGAGGCGGCCGACGAAACGGTTATCCGGACACAATTGAGGAGGCGAGGCCTGAAATCCATCGAGGTAAAGAAAAAACCCGAGGATATCCTGGCGAACATTCCGTTTTTTAAGCAGAAGGTCAAAGAAAAGGAAATAGTCATCTTTGCCCGGCAGTTTTCGACTATGATCAATGCGGGTCTTCCGATCGTCCAGTGCCTGGAGATGCTGGGTGCCCAGGAGAAGAACAAGGCTTTTGCAAAAGTCATCATGTCCATAAAGGAGGATATTGAGGCGGGATCAACTCTATCCGAAGCCATGAAAAAACACCCCCAGGTTTTTGACGAGCTTTTTACCAACCTGATCGCTGCGGGGGAGGCTGGAGGTATTCTGGACAAGATCCTCGCCCGCCTCTCGACTTATATGGAGAAGGCGGCTAAATTGAAGAGCAAAGTGAAAGGCGCCATGACCTATCCCGTCAGTGTGCTGGTGATATCCATCGGTGTGGTGTGCGTCCTGCTGCTCAAGGTCATCCCGGTATTCCAGACGATGTTTGCGGGCATGGGGCGGGCTCTTCCGGGGCCGACCCAGTTCCTCGTGAATGCAAGCCAGTTCATGCGGCATTATTTCCTGTATATGATCGGTGCCGTTGTCCTCCTGTTCATTGCGTTCAACCGTTTCTATAATTCGGAACGGGGGAGGAGTATGGTGGATACTTTCGTTCTCAAGTTGCCGGTCTTCGGTCCGCTTTTGAAAAAAGTGGCTGTGGCCAAATTTTCAAGGACTCTCTCGACCATGATGAGCAGCGGCGTTCCAATCATAGAGGGGCTGGAAATTGTAAGCAAAACAGCGGGCAACAAGGTCATCGAGGCCGCTCTGATGAAAACGAGAAAGAGCATCAGCGAAGGCAAGACGATTTCGGAACCTTTGAGTGAAACAGGGATCTTTCCGGCAATGGTTGTACAGATGATTTCCGTCGGGGAGAATACCGGCTCTCTCGATACGATGCTGGCAAAAATAGCGGATTTTTATGATGATGAAGTGGATGCCGCCGTGGAAGCGATGACGGCGCTCCTCGAGCCCTTCATGATGGTCTTTCTGGGAGGCGTAGTCGGAGGAATGATCATTGCCATGTACCTGCCCATATTTCAGATGGCAGGCGCTATGGGTTGATGAAAAATGGTCGGGATGGCGCGATTTGAACGCGCGACTCCTGCGTCCCGAACGCAGTGCCCTACCAAGCTGGGCCACATCCCGACAACCAAGAAATTATAAAATTTGCTTATAAAAGTCCACCATTTTTTACGTGCCGGGCGATTGTTTTTTGGGAAAAATAATGATATAGAAGCAACAAAAAAGAGCGGGGTATGAACCGTGATCATTTATGATCTCCGGTGTGAAAGAAACCATAACTTCGAGGGCTGGTTTAAAAGCAGGGCGGCTTTTGAAGAACAGAAGATGAAAAAGCTGATCGTCTGTCCCGTGTGCGGCGCCTCCGATGTAAATATGGTACCATCATCCATCTCGATCATGGCAAAGGATGTAAAAGAGCCGGAAAGGCGCGCTAAAGAGATATCGCCCCTGAAGGCGCTCCAGTACTTTCATGAATTTCTCGATAAGAATTTCGAGGAAGTGGGAAACAAATTCGCCGAGATCGCGCTGAAAATCCACGCGGGTGAAGAAGACAAGAGAAACATCAAAGGGACCACGACAAAAGAAGAGGAAGAGGTGCTGAAAGAGGCGGGCGTGCAATTCATCAAAGTGCCGGTGCCCAAATTTGACAGTTGAGCTTTTGCTCTTTTTGTTCGATAGGGAAGGGTCGGTGTTCATCTGACCCTTTTTTTGCATATTCATGAATCAACGGGCCCGTAAAAAGTCGAGATGGCATAGTTGCGTGGTGAGCTTGTCAAACAGTGGATTTTTTACGAAAACATTCTAAATGACGGTCTTGAAAACATGAAACCGAAGGGTGAAAGCGTATTGGAGCTTGTCGGGAATACACCGCTTGTGGAAATCCGCCGGTTGAATCCCAACCCAAACGTGAGAATTTTTGCAAAACTGGAGAGCTACAATCCAGGCGGCTCCGTCAAGGACAGGATCGCGCTGTCGATGATCGAGCGGGCCGAAGCGAGAGGGGAGTTGACCAGGGATAAAACCATCCTGGAAGCGACCAGCGGGAATACGGGTATCGGCCTTGCGATGATCGCCGCGGTCAAGGGGTACAAGCTGCTTCTGATGATGCCGGAATCTGCAAGCGAGGAAAGGAAGAAAATACTCAGAGCCCTGGGGGCGGAACTGCGATTGACGCCCGCCGATCTCGGCACGGATGGATCCATCGAGGAGGCGTACAATCTTGCCCGGGAGCACGCGGATCAGTACTTCTGCACAGACCAGTTTAACAACGAAGATAACATTGCAGCCCACTATTACGGCACAGCGGAAGAGATCTGGCGTCAGACGGAGGGCAAGGTGACCATGGTTGTCTGCGCGCTGGGGACGTCCGGTACGGCCATGGGGATTTCAAAAAGGCTGAAGGAATACAATCCCGCGGTGAAGATCATCGGTGTGGAGCCTTATCTCAGGCACAAGATCCAGGGGCTCAAGAATATGAAAGAATCGTACAGGCCGGGTATCTATGACCGGAACCGCCTGGATGAAAAAGTAAATATTCTGGACGAAGATGCCTTTGAGATGGCAAGGAGGATCACCCTGGAGGAAGGCATTCTGGCGGGAATGAGCTCCGGCGCGGCCATGCACGTTGCAGCCGAAAAGGCGAAAGAACTGAAGACGGGGCTCATTGTTGTCATATTTCCGGACGGCGCGGAGCGCTATCTCAGCACGGAACTCTTTGCGGATAAACATAAAACCACCCTGAAGCTTTATAATACACTGACCAGGACGAAAGATTTTTTCCAGCCGATCAATTCCGAACAGATCCGTATGCACACATGCGGGCTGACGGTCCATGATGTGCCTCATATAGGCAGTTACCGTCGCTTTGTGGTTTCGGATATGATTATGCGGTATCTGGAGTACAAAGGATACAGGGTACAGCATTTTACGAATATCATTGATCTGGCCGACCGGTCGATCAAGGGCGCGGAACGGGCCGGAATGAATCTGAAGGAATTCACCGACAGCTTTCTCGACAAATTTCAGAAAGACATCGCGGAGCTCAATATAAGGCGCGACACCCGTTACCCCCGGGCAAGCGAGAATGTCGAGGACATGCTGAAGCTGGCCGAAAAGCTGGTGGAGAAAGGATACGCTTACGAAAAGCTGAAATCCATTTATTTCGATATTTCGAAGTTAAGCGATTACGGCGTTATGTCCAACATCGATCTCGGGAAAGTCCGTCATGAGAGGACGGTCGATCTGGATGATTACGAAAAAGACAATCCAATGGATTTCACCCTCTTGAAGCGATCCAATCTGGCTGAACTGAAAAAGGGCGTCTTTTACAAGACGCGCTGGGGGAACGTCCGTCCGAGCTGGCATCTCGAATGCGCGGCCATCTCCATGAAATATCTGGGAGATACGTTCGATATTCATTCCAGCGGCGCCGATATCGTTTTTCCCCATTGCGAAAACGTCATGGCTATCGGAAAGGCCGCGACCGGGAAACAACCGGCTAATTATTGGCTCAATACGGAGTTGGTTTTCCGTGACGGGAAAAAGATGTCCAGATCGCTTAATAATTATTTTACGCTGGAAGACCTTCGGAAGAGAGGATATCAGGGCAAGGAGGTACGGTATTTTCTTCTCAGCTCGCATTATAGAAAACCTCTGAACTTTTCTTTCGGCGCACTTGATACGGCCAGGAATACCGTAAGACACCTGAACGGGTTCATCCAGCGGCTGATCCGTTTGCGTCCGGGAAAAAGCAGTATTGATGTTGATGTCGACCAGTGCATATATGACCTTAAGAAGGGCTTCACGGATGCCATGGACGATGATTTCAATACGTCGCAAGTATTCGCCCACCTTTTTCATTTTGTAAAAGAGATAAACCGGCCACTGGCCCGCGGGGATTTGAATGAGACCGAGCGGAGCGGAATTCTGGATATCATGAAGAGGATCGACTCGGTCCTCGGGATCATGGATTTTGAAGAAGAATCCCTGGATCAGGAATTAATGAGTCTTCTGGCGGAAAGAGAAAAGGTCAGGAAAGCGGGGGACTGGAAACGGTCGGATCAGATACGGGATATTCTGGGTGAAAAAGGGATTGCTCTTCAGGATACGCCCGACGGGACGATATGGAGGAAGAAGTAGATGCAGGTTTGCTGCACTTTTTTCTTTTGTCATCAGCATCTTATTCATTCAGCCTGTAAATGGCAGCAGCTTGTCGGAAAATCTTCTGCGCAGTGAGGATTTTTTTTTCGGGGCCAGCATTGTTACCCTGGTGCCCTTGCCCGCGCCGGATTCGATGTGGAACCGACCCCCGATGTGCCGCAGGCGCTCCCGGATGCTGAAAAGTCCGAATCCGTTTGTCCAGTCCATGAAAATAGTATCAAACCCCACCCCGTCATCCTGAACCTCGATGCGGATCAGAGGATCTTCGTTCTTCAGAACAACTTTTATCCTTTTCGCCCGGGCGTGTTTTATGCTGTTCATGATCAGCTCGCGCGTTGAGCGGTAAAGAAGGACCTGAAAATCGTGATCCGGAACCTCCATGTCGCCGTCCGCTTCAAGACTGATAGGGATGCCGTACCGCTCCTGCATTTTTTCCGTGAGCCATTCCATTGCCGCGACAAAGCCGAATTGATCGAGGACGGGCGAGCTGAGTTCGAGAGTCAGCGATCTGGTATCGCGTATTGCTTCATCGATAAGATGAAGAATTTCCGTCAGCGGTGATTCCCATTCCTTTGGTGTTGAAGATTGGCGCAAGAGCCCGATTTTGAGTTTGGACATGGCGAGAACCTGGGCAAGGCGCTCGTGGAGTTCGGTCGCGATCCTCCGGCGCTCCCTTTCCTCCGCGAGGGTCAGCTCGAATGTGAGGGACCGCAAACGCTTATGGTACTGCTGGAGAACGATTTCCGCACGCTTGCGCTCGGCGATTTCCGTTTGCAGAATGCGGTTGTATTCCGCGAGTTCCATAGTCCTTTCTTCGACACGCTTTTCCATCTCCCGGTGGGCCCCTTGCAGGGCCTCTTCGGCAAGTATGCGTTCTTCGATTTCTTTTTTCAGCTTTTCGTTGGAAGAAGCAAGCTCGGCGGTGCGGTCCCTTACCCGGAGCTCAAGCTCCAGATGAGCTTTTTTCAACTCTTCCTCGGCCCGCCTGCGTTTTGTGATGTCTTTTGAAATGACTGTTACACAGAAAGGCTTGCCCGTCTCGAGATTCCTGACCGGGCTGAGCGATTTCAGGAAAAATCTGTTACCCTCAGGCTCCCGGTTTTCATATTGAATCGTTTCCCCGGTTTCCAGAACGAGCTTGATTTTTTCATTGAGCTCTTTTTCCTCATCCAGGGTATGCAGATCGCCGTAGCTCCGACCGATGAGTTCCGCCAGCAGCAGCCCTCTTCTTGAAAGGTACTGCCCGTTCGCGAAGAGATACCGGCCCGCGGCATCGAGCATGTAGATGGAATCGCCTGTCGACTCGACCAGTGATCGGTATTTTTCCTCCGAATCTCTGAGTTTCTTTTCCGCTGCCTTTCGTTCCGTTCTTTCTTCCGCCTCTCTCAGTGCGCGCAGGACCGCCGCGGGCAGCTTGGACAACCGGTCTTTCAGTACATAATCAGTCGCTCCCTCCTTCAACAGTTCTATGGCCAGTTCCTCGCCCATCGCCCCTGATACAAAGATAAAAGGCACATCGGGACACTTTTCGTTCGCTATGGCGAGCGCGGAGCGGCCGTCAAAGACGGGGAGAGAATAGTCGGCGAGAATGAGATCGGGTTTGACATCCCTGATCAGCCGACAGAACGCCTCTCTGGTTTCCGCCCGGAAGGACAAGAAAGAGACCCCGGCCCTCAGAAGCTCATCTTCCATTAATTCGGCGTCTGTTTCAGCGTCTTCAAGAATCAGAATTCGAAGCCGCCGGCCGTTATGTCCTTTGTGGGTATATTCGGGCGCAGTCATGGTGGTTCCCGTATTATTTCTATTTCCACTGCATTATGCGGAGATTCTCCCGGGAGGTTTGGTTTCGAGCGCGGATAAATAGTTTTCTTCGGAGGGCAACCTGCTGAATCCTGCCGGTGAAAAGGATGGGGAACCGAATGTGCTCATCGTGACCATTTCGGGAATGACGACTTCGTGAATCCGGAAGCAGTCATTGCGGCGAAAGCTTGAATACAGGGATTCCGTATCAAGCCCGGGATTCCAAATACCTCTTGTAAGAATCTATATAATACTGTGCATGAAAAAGGAATCAGGGAAATGCTTATTTTAAGCTTCGAAAAACCTTAGGAAAGAGGACGGGGTGTGTCCAGAACTTCCCGCACTTTTTGTGAAAGTTCTCGCATATTGAAGGGCTTCTGAATGAAAGCATTGCATCCCAGTTCCATGATCCGCGTCGCCTGATCGTTCAGACTGTATCCGCTCGACAGGATTACTCTTACCCTCGCGTCGATTTCTTTGAGTTTCTCGAAAGTCTCCCGCCCGCCCAGGTCCGGCATAATCATGTCCAGTATCACCAGATCGATGCCGCTTCCGCGGCTTTCGTACATCCGGATCGCCTCTCTTCCGCTGTGACATATGAGGACATGGTATCCGAGTTTTCTGAGAATCTCCGCCGTGACGCGGAGGATCGTCTCCTCGTCGTCCACGAGGAGTATGGTTTCAGAACCCCTCAGAAGTTCTTCCGAAATTCCGGTTTCGCCGGCGATTTCCTTTGACGATGCCGGCAGATATATTCTAAAGGTGCTCCCGTGGCCTTTTTCGCTGTATACGTTGATGATGCCGCCGTGTCCCTTGACGATGCCGTATGCGGAGGCAAGGCCGAGCCCCGTGCCCCTTCCCATCTCTTTGGTTGTGAAAAACGGTTCAAAAATACGCTTGCGGACTTTTTCGTCCATGCCTATGCCGGTATCCGTCACGGAAATCCTGACATAGTCTCCGGGCCTGAGGTCCAGAAGGGCGGCATGGGCTTCGTCCAGGACGGCGTTTTCCGCCTCGATGAAAAGGTCTCCTCCTGCCGGCATGGCCTGCCATGCATTGATGTACAGATTCAACAGCACCTGTTCGATCTGAATCTGGTCTGCTTCTACTGCCCACAATGCTTTTTGCAGTTTTACGTGGATATTGATCTCTTTTTTCGTTCGTCCAAATAAAGAAACGGTCTTTTTAATGAGTTCATTAAGGTCTGTCGGCTTCACCTGGATTTTGCCCGCCCGCGCAAACCCCAGAAGCTGTTTGGTAAGATCGGCGCCGCTTTTCACCTGCTGTTCCACGCCCTTGAGCATCTCGTAATGGGGGTGTCCGGTATCCATGTCCAGAAGCATGAGAGATACGTATCCCTGGATGCCCATAAGAAGGTTATTGAAATCATGCGCGATGCCGCCGGCCAGCGTTCCGATGGCCTCCATTTTCTGGGCCTGCTGAAGCTGGGCTTCCAGCTTGCGATGTTCTGTGATGTCCTTTAGAAGGCCGACTATTCCGACCAGGATTCCATTTGAGTTGAAATTGGGCGCCGCGCTCATATTGAACAGTCTGGGAGAGCCGTCCTTGTTCAAAAGAGTAATGGACATGTCCCTCACTATTTCTCCTCGATCCCGTATGCTCAGAAGGTTCCGGACATGCTCTCTCATGCCTTCCTCGGCAAAGTCGTGGAAGTGTCTTCCGATCACTTCTCTTCTCTTGTGTCCCATGATCACTTCCCATGCCGGATTAATGTATGTAAAAGTGCCGTCTACATCCAGATTGTAGATGATATCCGGCGCGTTATGGCTCAGGGATTTGAATTTCTCTTCGCTTTCTCTCAGTTCTTCTTCCGAGGTCTTTCTTTCCTGAAAGAGAAGATCCATATCGGATTTGATCAGGGAGACGGCATCGAACACGGGTTTGAAGGGATGCCGCGGGTCTATCTTGGGCTCATCGTAAAACCCGCTTCCCTCCCAATTGATCCTTCCAAGATAATCCAGGAGCTCGTTCACATACTGCCGGATTCGGTCTGACGCCGGTTCATTTTTGTCGGTATGACTTGAGATGATTTTGACCGGGGATTTCTTTCTTATCAGTGTCTTCTCTTTCCGGATGAGTTTCATGGCGGTATCGAAATCGCTCACATTGTATACCGGGAAAGGGACCAGTCCTTTGCTGAGATTGATGGCCGCGCTTATGGACATGTTTGTCCCGTACAGGACGAACATCCGGAAGGGGTGTTCCTTGTACCACTGCTGCATGAAATTGATGAAATACCGGCGGGCTTTGAAAGATACATCCGATACATCGGTCATATTGACCAGGACAAACGCGGAGCCGTCCGGGGCATCAAGGAAGCCGGTCATGGTTTCATGCATCTTGGCGATAGCGGGCATATGGATTTCTTCAGCCGAACCTGAGATATCGGCGTGAAGGATATCACCGTCGATGATCTCGTAGCGTATCGACAATCCGTCAAAACGGAGAAACCAGCCTTTGTTTCTGGTGATATTGGGAAAGTCGCGCCTCGATTCGGCGCTTTCTTCTTTCTGCTTTTCGGCAGGGGGACCATGGCGCGACAGCAGGTTCAGGGCGGTCGTCACGGCATGGGCGTAATCCCTTGCCATTCTGATATTACGGCGGGAGTAAAACCTGGCAACCAGCCGGACAGGTATGCCGAGCATAAGGGAAGCGCCGTAAAAAATCAGTCCCGCAAGCCTCGGTCCTGCTTTTTTCACAAAATTGATATAGCTTCTGATTGTTTCCAGAGAAATGCCATGAATTCTCGAGCAATCCTCCATGAGGATGTAGGGCTGTTCCGGAGACAGATTTTCAGAGATGAACCGGTGGTACAGCAGAAGCTTATCTTTGGCGCTCCTGGGCGAAATAGAGCCGGAAGGCCGGGAAACGATTATACTATCGCCCAACATGTATAAAGTCGATCGAAAGTTGTTCCCGCATCGGATATTCGTCCACTCCGGCTTTCGCACGACGGCACGGCCGGTTATCGGGCAGACTTGACTCGATGATGGCTGTGAATGTTCCACGTGTTCGCCGTTCATTTAACCCCGGACAGTTGGAGTTCGTGGTTCTCTGCCTGTTCAAAGATTAACGATTAAAAACCTGTCCCGTTTAAATCGTTTGCGGAAACATTGCAACATAAAAAACACCCTTACGGCAAATTTGGGAATTATTTGTCATCCCGAGCCTGTCGAAGGGTGATGCGTGGGATTTGGAATTCAGGATTTATTGTGCCTTTACCTGCTCGTAGTCACCCCTGCCCGGTCGCAGTACTGGAAAACAGGGCACTTGCTGCAAAAAGGAGATACCGGCCGGCAGATATGCCGACCGTGAGCGACCATGATTGTATTGTAAACCGCCCAGTATTTTCCGGGAAGCTTCGCCCGCAGGGCGTCTTCGGTTTCGCGGGGGGTTTTTGTGCGTACATAACCCAGCCTGTTTGATATCCGGTGGACATGGGTGTCGACACAGATTCCCTTCCCGCCGAAGCCGAGGGCGAGTACGAGGTTGGCTGTTTTCCTTCCCACCCCCCGCAGGGTCAGCAGCTCCTCCATTGTATCCGGGACTTGTGAATGGAACCTGTCGACCAGGTTACGGCATATATCAAGAATGGCCTTCGATTTTGTTCTGTAAAATCCTACTGGATAAATGGCTCTGATGATATCGTCTTCTGAAAGCCTGAGCATCTCTTCCGGCGTGAATGCCAGCGAAAAAAGCCTCCGGGAGGCTTCCGCCGTGACTTCGTCCGTTGTTCGCGAGCTTAAGACAGTGGAGATGAGAATCCGAAACGGGTCGTTTTTCTGTTCAGCCAGAGAAGTGACTATGGGGAGATCCCAGTGGGCGGTCTCTTTTTTCAGAATGCGGATGACCTTATCGATATCGCGGTCGAGCATGATTTAAGGCGCACGGCTAAAGGCTAAGGGCAAAGGGCTAAAGGCCAAAGGTTGAAAGTTGTAAAACTTCGCATTTGATTTAAAAATTCTTGCTGACTTTTTAGCCTGTTGCCTTTCATCTTTACCGATCACCTTCAATATTGAGTTGATAGTTTTCCTTTCGCCTTTTGCCCTTAGCCTGTCAATTATATCCCTCTTCATTTGCCAGCATATCAAGGTGGATAGTGGCGATGTCTTCTATATCCAGGTTAGCTTCTTCTCTGCTGTTGCGAAAATCCACGATTTTGATATACCTCTTGCAGCGCTCACATACGTCAACGCGGTATCTCTCATCTTCTTCGACTGTGAAATACGAAAGTGTCTTTTGCTCTTCATTGCCGCAGAACGGACATTTGATTCGTCGGAAATGCCATTCCAGGCCGCACTGGCTGCAAAAGAGAAATCTCTTTCCTTCCTCTTCCCGCAGTTCCCCGATTTTCGGCTCCTTACCGCAAACCGGACAGTATCCCTCCTCCCAACCGGATTTTGAAATCCGCCGGGCATACTGCCTGGCGATCTTTTCGAGCGCCGGCCGCAGACTTTCTTCGACAAAAAATCCGATCAGGTCAAAAGCTTCATCATCCTGGTCCGACTCATCCCCTTGCAGATATTCGAACGATTCCCGGACCATAGCCTCGTAATTGAGTTTTCCGTCCACCAGGTCCCGCATTGCCTCTCTGGCCGCTTCGGGATTAATTTCTTCTGCGATTTTGAGGAGTGCGAGAAAATACTCTTTCGGTTCCCTCAGATCCAGTTCTCCCGCCGCAAAATCGACCAGCGGCAATCCTCCCGAGAGCTTTTTGCTTATCAGTTTGTCATCGATCCGGAAAATGTTCTGTTTCATTTTCTGCCGGTATTCTTCCCGGAGAATCAGTATATCGCCGAAGATATCCAGCAGTTCCCTATAATGGGGGCTGGAGTCTTTGCGTTTTTCGATGATCTTAAGGCTGTCTTTCAGTTTAGCCATACGTTTTTAAACCCCTCTTTGTTTTGATGCTACGGTATATACCCTTTCACAGCTAATTTCAATTATAGGTATTAAGGGTTCAGGGAAAATCGAGTTCCATCCAATTCTGATTTTTCAATCTGAAGCCCGACACTGCTCCTCACCAATCCCCTATTCTTCACATCTGACCACGTTCGACAGTTCGCCGATTCCTTCGATGGAGACGGAGACAATGTCGCCGGGATTAAGGAAGACAGGCGGATTTCTTGTATAACCCACACCTTCGGGAGTGCCGGTGAGGATGACAGTACCCGGCAGGAGCGTCATCGACATGCTGAGATTGCTGATAATCGACGGCACATCGAAAATCATGTCCGATGTATCCGAATCCTGTACAATAGAACCATTCAGCAAGGTGGAGATCCGAAGGTTATTGGGATCCAGGATCTCGTCGGCGGTCACGATGTAAGGTCCGATAGGGCAGAAGGAATCGAAGCTTTTTCCCCGGGCCCACTGATTTTTCTGCTTGTGAAACTGCCAGTCGCGGGCGCTGACATCATTGGCGCAGGTATACCCGAGCACGCAGGAAAGCGCCTCCTCCTTCGGAATATTCTTTACTCTGCGCCCTATAACCACGGCCAGTTCTCCTTCATAATCCACGAGAGACGGCCCGGCCCTGGGAAGCCAGATAACCGAGCCGGGACCGGTTATGCTTGTCGTCGCCTTCAGAAACAGGACCGGGATGTCCGGATAGGTCATTTGCGTTTCATCTCCGTGCTGGCGGTAATTGATCCCGAGGGCGAGAATATTGGGCGGATCCACGGGTGCGAGCCATTTTTCAATCTTCAATCGCCTTTCAGTCATCCTGAATTCCCCGAAGATATCCCCCTCGATCTCCAGTGCTTCATCAGGCCTTTCGGGAGCGTATATTCCGTAAGATATTTTTTCCCCATGAGACAGAAAGCGAACGATTTTCATGATTTCTCCTTGCGCAAATTTTCCATAATTTTCAATATTTACGGAGATTTGTCAAGTATAATTATAAAGTAGAGATTGTCGGGGTGATTGCCGTAAATAGAGAATTGTTGTATAATTCAATGCTTATTTCCGATCGCGTGATTTTTATGAATACTTTCAAAATAGTGACCGAATTCAAGCCGAAGGGGGACCAGCCGCAGGCCATCGAGAAGCTCGCCGACGGGGTGGAAAAGGGTTTCCCCCATCAGGTTCTTCTGGGCGTCACCGGTTCCGGAAAGACTTTCACTATAGCCAATGTTATCCAGGCCGTGCAGAGGCCGGCCCTGGTTATCGCCCATAATAAAACTCTGGCCGCCCAGCTCTATACCGAGTTCAAAACCCTTTTCCCGGAAAATGCGGTGGAATATTTTGTCAGCTATTACGACTACTATCAGCCGGAAGCCTATATACCGAGCACGGATACGTATATTGAAAAGGATGCCTCCATTAACGAGGCCATAGATAAAATGCGCCACTCCGCCACGTACTCCATTCTGGAAAGGAGGGACGTGATTATCGTCGCCAGTGTCTCCTGTATATACGGCATCGGATCTCCGGAAGCTTATTATGGAATGCTGCTTCTGCTCGACGAGGGGATGGAACTTGCCAGGGATCAGATGTTGCGGAAGCTGGTGGAAATCCAATACGCACGCAACGATATCGATTTTCACCGCGGGACTTTCCGGGTACGGGGGGACATTGTGGAAATCTTTCCCGCGTATGAGGAAGAGCGTGCGATCCGGGTGGAGTTTTTCGGCGATACGATCGAGTCAATATCCGTTATAGACCCCATTCGCGGCAGAAAGATAGACAGGCTCCGTAAATGCGCCATATACCCCGGAAGCCATTACGTGACGACGAGAGAAAACCTGAAACGCGCTGTTGCCGCCATCCGGGAGGAACTGGGGGCCAGGCTGCAGGAGCTCAGGTCGCAGGATAAGCTCCTGGAAGCACAAAGACTCGAAATGCGCACCAATTTCGATCTCGAAATGATGGAGGAGATGGGCTACTGTCAGGGCATCGAAAATTATTCCCGCCACCTCACAGGGCGCAATCCCGGTGAGCCGCCGCCGACGTTGATGGATTATATTCCCCGCGACGCACTGATCATTATCGACGAGAGCCATGTCACGGTGCCGCAGTTGAACGGTATGTACAGGGGCGACCGATCCCGCAAAGAAACGCTGGTCAATTACGGTTTCCGGCTTCCCTCCGCGCTGGATAACCGCCCGCTCACGTTCTCCGAATTCGAGGCATATCCCCAGCAGAGATTGTACATATCAGCGACACCCGCCGAGTATGAGTTGAAAAAGGCCAAAAAGAGAGTCGTGGAGCAGCTCATCAGGCCGACCGGACTGATGGATCCGGATATCCTCGTCAAGCCCGTAACACATCAGGTGGACGATCTTCTCGGCGAGATCCGCAAGAGGGTGGCGAAAAAAGAGCGCGTCCTCGTGACCACCCTTACCAAGAAAATGGCGGAGAACCTGACCCTGTATTACCAGGGGCTGGGCGTGCGGGTGATGTATCTCCATTCGGATGTAGCTACTCTGGAGAGGGTGAATATCATCCGCGACTTGAGAATGGGCAAGTTCGACGTCCTTGTCGGTGTCAACCTCCTCAGAGAAGGTCTGGATATCCCGGAGGTCTCCCTGGTCGCCATACTCGACGCGGATAAAGAGGGATTCCTGCGATCCGAACGCTCCCTGATTCAAACCAGCGGAAGGGCGGCGCGGAACGTCTCCGGAGAAGTTATCATGTATGCGGATAAAATGACGGCCGGGATCAGGGCATGCATACGCGAAACAAAACGAAGGCGGGATATCCAGAAGAAATACAACGAGGAAAACGGCATAACGCCGGAGTCGATCAAAAAATCGATCAGCGATATCCTCTCGTCTGTTTATGAAGCGGATTACGTGACCGTCGCCGCCCCTGAAGAGGAGGAAATCTTCCTCTCTGAAAAGGAGCTTCTTGCCAGGATCAGAAAATTGAGAGAAGAGATGAACAAGGCGGCAAAGGATCTCGAATTCGAAAAAGCAGCCCGGATCAGGGACAGGATAAAGAGGCTTTCGGAACAGCAATTGGAGTTCGGATAATGATCGAATCCCAGGCACCACTCTTCGACAGCTCAGGGTGAAAAACCGTACATGCAAGAAGTTTCATCAGGAATTTCGAATAACGGGTTGTCTGTCATGCTGAGCTTGTCGAAGCATAATATTTGAATTCAGGATTTATTCTGGATGAGCACCGATCTTCTGAAAAATAAAATAAACAATGCTCCAAAAGGCATCGGCGTTTACCTGATGAGGGACAAAAGCGGCAGGGTTATTTATGTCGGCAAGGCGAAGAACCTCAGATCCAGGATCCGGGCCTATTTCGGGATGAAAGATTCCAGACCGATGATCCCGTTTCTCGTTCCCAAAATATGCGACGTCGAATTCATCATGACCGATACGGAGAAAGAAGCCCTGATACTGGAAAACAATCTGATCAAGGAGCACAGACCCCGGTATAATGTGTATTTCAGGGACGATAAGGATTATTTCAACCTGCGGATTGATCAGCGGGAGCCGTTTCCGCAATTCCAACTGATCAGGCGTCCGAAAAAGGATGGAGCCACCTACTTCGGCCCGTTCTCTTCGAGCACGGCGGTGAAGGAGACTCTTCACTTCATCCAGCGGATCTTCCCCATGAGGACCTGTAAGATGGTTGAATTCCAGACGCGGAGCAGGCCGTGTATCGAATACGAGATAGGCAGGTGTCTTGCACCCTGCTGCAATCTGGTGGATGCGGAAACCTATCACGAAATGGTGAGGGATGCGGTGTCTTTCATGGAAGGGCGCGGCAGTAAGCTGAAAGCGGACCTGAGAAAGAGAATGAAGACCGCGGCGGAAAAATTCCGGTTTGAAGAAGCCGCGAGGATCAGGGACATGCTCCGCGCCATCGAGCAGACTCTCGAGAAGCAGAAGATCATGTCCATGTCATCCCGTGATCAGGATGTCTTCGGTCTGCATAGAGAAAAGGATCTCACTCAGGCCTGCGTCATCTTTATAAGGAAAGGGAGGATCATGGGGAGCAAGAGGCTGCCTCTGATCAGAGCAGGGGCGGGGTCTTCCGAAATACTGTCTTCGCTTCTGAAGCGGTATTACAACGATGAATTTCTCATCCCGGATGAAGTCCTGATTCCGGAAAAAATCGAGGACCGGGGTGTAATTGCAGAATGGCTGACGGACAAGAAAGGCGCGTCCGTGTCCGTGGAGATTCCGCAGAAAGGTAAGAAGAAAGCGCTGGTCGAAATGGCCCGGCAAAACGCCGAAAACCTGTTCAGGACAGAGCGTGCGTCCGAACAGGATCATACTTCCGAGATCGAGTCCCTGGCGGACCTGCTCCGTTTGAAGAAGGTCCCCCGCCGGATCGAGTGTTTCGATATTTCGAATGTAGGAGGGCGGCATGCGGTCGGATCCCTGGCGGCTTTTACGGGGGGTATGCCTGATAAGAGTCGATATAAGAGGTTCCGAATCCGGTCTGTTGCCGGTATGGACGATTACGGAATGATGTATGAAGTGATGAAACGACGTTACAGCGGCAGGGAGGACCTGCCGGATCTCATTTTGGTGGACGGGGGCAAGGGACAGCTCAATGTGGCCTTGACTGTACTGGATGAACTTGGCATAGGAGATGTGGATGTGATAGGTCTGGCCAAGGAAGCCCGCGAGGCGGTTCCGTCGGTTTGCGGACCGGGGCGGAAGAGTTCAGGTATTTTAAAAAAGGAAGACAGGGTTTACCTGGCGGGCAGGAAAGACCCTGTATACCTTTCAAAACATCCGGCCGCACTTCACCTTCTCCAGAGGATCAGGGACGAGGCGCACCGGTTTGCAATCTCATATTACAGGAAGCTGAAGCAGAAAAATGATTTCCGTTCAATTCTCGATGATATACCCGGGATAGGAGAAATCAGGAAGAAAGCCCTGCTCATGCATTTTCAGGATGCGCAGAAGATGAGGGGAGCTTCTGTCGAGGAATTGAAGGAGGTGCCCGGCATCGGAGGTGTCGCGGCAGAACAGATCAGAAAATATTTTGACGAGAATCCGGACATCCCTGAAGAATAAGGCATTTCAAACAAGAAGTGGACTGTCATGGTTCGACAGGCTCACCATGGCAGCAATATTTTGCTTACCCCTGGCCTTGCCTGAGCCTTTAGCCTGCAGTAAACATGGCAGGCAGGTATTCATACAACCCGATTACCCCGAAAAGTATGAATATTGCAGCCGCAACACGTTTCAGAACCTTTTCAGGAATTTTCCTGCCTAAAATGTTTCCGAAAAAGATGCCGATTGCATCGGCCGTCACCATGGCGCACGTTGTGCCGGACCATACCATAAATAACGATTGGTAACGCGCCGCCAGGGCTATGGTCGCGAGTTGAGTCTTATCTCCCATTTCAGCGAGAAAGAATGCCACGGCCACTGTCCAGAAAGGACTGAATTTGAATCTCCGGTCCTGACCCTTCAGCCGGTCGCCGCGGAGCACCCATATCCCAAAAAGTATGAAAGAGGCGGCTGTGACGACCCGGACATAATCGAGCGGGATGAGACTAGTCATATATCCGCCGGCCAGAACGGCGAGAAAATGGTTGGCGGCGGTTGCGGATAAGACCCCCAGCATGACCAGTTTTACATCGAAACGCAGGGCGAAGGCCATGGTCAGGAGCTGTGTCCTGTCCCCCATCTCCGCGAGGAATACAAATAAAAAAGAGGCCAAGAATCCAGTCATTCAGATCACGCGCGAATTTCATCAGAAAATTTTCTGTCTTATATATTATATTGTAGAAAATAGAAACCCGGTTAAAGTTCAAACCCCCTGCCCACCCTTTTCTAAAGGGGGGAATATTATTGATGCAGCCGAGGTCATTCCCTTCTCTTTACTCATCCTCTTTGCCTCGCCGTACTTATCCATATAACTGTTCATAGCATGAAAGATATGTTAGAAAGGTGCCCATGAAAGGGGCGCTTTTTTTCATAACCGGTATTATCCTGTTCCTTTACGGCATGCTCAAGCTGAGCAACGAGGTCCAGCAAAGGTTCAGCAATGTGCGCCTGCGCGAGTACTTCCGGTTCGCCGTCCGGAATCCCGTTTACGGGTTGATCACTGGAGTGCTGTCCACAATCTTTTTTCAGAGCAGTACCGCGACCTCAGTGCTGACCGTCGGTGTGGTGAGCGCGGGGCTGATGAGTTTCTATCGCTCCCTGGGCATCATTCTGGGAGCGGATGTCGGTACGACCTTTACTGTCCAGCTTGTCGTCTGGAAGATAACGGACGCGGCGCCATTGATCATAGCTTTCGCGGGTGTGTTATGGGTGCTCGGAAAAGGGAAGTGGAAATTCATCGGAGAAGGGGCCTTTTATTTCGGGCTGATTTTTTTCGGATTAAGCCTTGTATCGGATGCGGCTGCTCCTCTGAAGAATAACCCGACTTTCGTCCGGTATCTGCTGCTGGCCGGGGATCCTTTTACAGGACTTGTTGTGGGACTGGTCTTCGCCTCCATCGTCCATTCTTCGGCCGTTCCTATCAGTATCCTGGTCGTTCTGGCGCAGCATCACCTCATAGCGCTTGATAATGCACTGCCTGCAGTGTTCGGGGCGAATATCGGTACGGCGGTAACGGCAATACTGGCCGCGTTTGTGGCCAACGTAAACGGGAAGAGATGCGCCCTCTCCCATTTCCTGTTCAAGTTGTTCGGTGCGGTAATCTGCATCGCCCTGTTGCCGTATTTTTCGGGGGTGTTGAGAATGCTGACCGCCGACATCGCGCAGCAGATCGCGTATGGTCATCTGCTGTTCAATATTGTTATCGCGGCGGTCTTCATTTTTCTACTGAAACCATTCTCTTATCTTGTGGAATATATCCTGCCGGGCAAAGCGGAAGCATTGCCGCTCTGGCCGGAATATCTCGATGAAAGATTACTGCCGGATCCGCGGGAGGCGCTGGAATGTGTCCGGAAAGAACTGCACAGGGAGCTGGTTGTTGCGAAAACCATGTCTTCCAGAAGCTTTTCCCTGGTCAGGGATTTCAAAGAGGGACAGAGGCGGGACGTCGTCTACATGGAGCTGGTCGTCGATAATCTAAGAAAGGAAGTCGGGGCTTACCTGTGGAAAATATCCGCCGGCTCGCTTTCTCCCGAACTGTCTCAGAGATTGTTCACTTATTCAGCCATGTCGGATGATGTAGAGAGGATTGCGGACCATGCGGCGAAGATAGTTGATCTCGCCAGACAGAAATACAAGAGGAAAGTCCGATTTACTCACTGGGGCCATGCGGAATTCGAGGAAATAGGCAGGCTGGTCATCGAAAACATCGAAGACGCGATATCGTTGATTGAAAGAAGAGACGACGAGAAGGTCGGCAGAATTATCGCCAGGGAGGACGAGGTCGATTTAAAGATAAAGGAATCCAGAGAAAGGCATCTGGAGAGGTTCCATAAAAGGATATGCGAGGCGGAAGCCGGTCCCATTTTCATAGAAATGCTGATCAACCTGGAAAGGATATCGGATCACTGCCAAAATATCGCGGAATATATTCGCGATGAGTCGCAAGGCAGGAGGCTGCAGGCTCAGGACATCAAGAGTCGCTAGCCCTTCACCCTTATCCTTTCCTGTACACCCTGCACCCGATGCCCCTCAGGTTGGGGGTGGCGAATTCTTTTCCGAGCCTGTTCGTGGAAGTCAGGATATTGAAATTCGATTTTTCCCAATCGTACTGTGTTTCGGGTCTGCCTTCGGGGTACCACCACCCGTGAGATGCAAAAACCACTCTGGGATCTATGCCGTCCGTCAGGTGGGCGATTTGCGCAATTTTTCCGTATCGGGTCTCTATGATTACTTCGTCCCCATCGGCAATCCCGAGATTTCGGGCCGTATCGGGATGAATCTCCGCTTGCGGGTTCGGCCTCAGTTTTCGCAATTTATCCACCCATCGGTATGAAGAGTGGAGATAAAAGCGGCTTTTGGCGCTGGTGAGGACCAGCGGGTAGCCGGAGTCGTCGTCGCCTTCGGGCAGGCCCTTGAATTCCGGAAGGGGGTTCAGTCTGAATTTTTCCGCAGTGCTCAATCTGAGTTCCACTTTTCCGGTAGGTGTTCCGAACCCCTTCTGTTCGTATCGCCTGAATTGTTCAGGCCCCTTCAGATATCCTTTTTCTACAAACTGGCTGTAGGTCAGGCCGGCCGGTTTCACGACATCCTCGACGAACTGGTTGTAGTCGTCATGCCAGTACTGCGCCGGGGATATGCGCTTTCCGAGTTCATTCATGATTTTTATGTCGGGCCAGCATTCCTCCGGAGGATCGACCACCTTGGGCCGGGCCAGGATATACCCGTGTCCGATTCCATAATGTCCGATATCGTTGAACTCGAACTGGCTGGCGGCTGGGAGCACGATGTCCGCAAGGGCGGCTGTAGGGGTCATGAAAATTTCGGCCGTCGCGAAGAAATCGAGCCTTGTCAGCGCTTCGTAAGTCTGCCTGCTGTCTGCATAGGACAGCATCGGATTGGAGCACATGATGTAGGCGGCCTTTACCGGATAAGGAATCCCTTCGAGGACCGCTTTGCGGAAATAGGCCGGCGCGATCGTCATGAGCCGGGGGATGACGCCGTGGTGGGCGCTGATCATCTCTTTCCTCTTGTCCGGTATAAGGTCGGCCCTGACAAATTGCCCCAGTCCCATGATTTTCGGATCTCTGGCGTCGACATTGCCTCCGGGGACATCCAGATTCCCGCAGATTGCCATCAGACAGATGAGGGCCCGCACGGTGTCGAACGTGTTTACATTGTGCTCAATGGGGTTCCCCCACTGAATGGATGCGGGCTTTGATCCGGCATAAAGCCTTGCCGCCTGGCGGATGAGGTCGGCCGGGACCCAGGTGATACCGGAGACTCTCTCCGGTGTGAATGGCCGCACATGGTCCGCCAGCTCGCCGAAACCATGGGTCCACTTTTCCACGAACTCCTTGTCGTAAAGAGATTCCCCGATAATGACGTTCAGAAGTCCCAATGCCAGGGCGTTATCCGTGCCGGGTCTGAGCTGGAGCCACAGTCGTGCCTTTCCGGCCAGGTCGATTCGCCGGGGGTCGATGACAAGCAGTTCCGTCCCGTCCTTGATCTGGCGTGTCAGCATACTGCAGATCTCTCCTTCCTCATTGGTGGAGGTGATATTGCTTCCCCACAGTAGAACGAGTCTGCTCGGATAATGCAGGTCGGCCACGGGATAAAAACCGCAGGTGTGAATGCCGGTGATCTCGCGGGGCGCATGGCACACATCCTGAGAGGCCACCACATTCGGAGAGCCGAACAGGTTGGCAAGGCGGATCAGTACAAAATGATCGAGTCCCTTCGGCATACCAACACCGAAGGCTACCGCCCTGGCGCCGTATTTTCCTTTTATTCCATTGAGGTTTTCGGCGATTTCGTCAAGAGCTTCCTGCCATGATATTTTCCGCCATTTCCCTTCACCCCGCGCTCCCGCCCTTTTCAGGGGATGTTTCAGCCGGCCGGGATGGGTCAGGCGCTCCGGCGATGCCGCGCCTTTGATACAGATGTATCCCTTGTTCAGGAAGCCATCCGGATCCCCTTTTACACTGACAATCCGGTTGTCTTTCACTCCGACCAGCAGCGCACAGCCGCCGTGATCCATACGCGCGCAATGGGTTTTGACCCAGCGGATATCGTCCGACATGAAACTATCTCCTCCGATTTATTCTGAGCGACTTTATACTAAAAGGGCCTTTAGTGCAATTAAAGTAAACAGGCCGGCTCCTGCCGCTCGGAACGTAGCGGTCGTTATTCTCGTGCAGGCAAAGAAGCCGCAGGCAGCCGGACGATATTTGTTGTCTGTCGATACCTTTTTTGTTTTTTTACTGTTTATGTGTTAAAAAATTGCGCAGCCCCGCTGCGGGGCAAAGGTCAAGGCGGCAAGAAGCCGAGATTCCAGGAAGTTGAGAGAAGGCAATACGTTATTGCTGGATTCGGAAGACGAGAGGATAAAAATGAAAAGTGCTTTGAAATCCTATTGTTTTTTTGAAACGATGTTGGGAACGATGGCCGTAGTCGGATCGACGGCGTGTGATCCTCCGGGCATTGTACGAATTTTTCTCCCGGCCGAAAACATGCCTCGAAGCCTGGCTGGGTCTTTTCCGGATGCTGTTGCGGAGCAAAAAAAGAAGATGGAGAGTGTCTGCCGGAAGATCCGGCTGTATCTCGAAGGCAAGGATGCGGGTTTCTCGCCGGACGATGTCGACCTGGGCGGATGCGGCCGCTTCCAGCAGAAAGTCCTGCTCGAAAGCACAAAGATTCCGAGAGGAAAAGTAATTTCTTACAGCGAACTTGCGGATCGCCTCCCGGCGCCCCGGGCGGCGCGGGCCGTAGGCACGGCGCTTGCGCGAAATCCCTTCCCCATTATCTTTCCATGTCACCGCGTTGTCAGGTCGGATGGTTCCCTCGGCGGCTTCGGCGGCGGGCTGAAAATGAAGCGCGCGCTGCTTGAGATGGAAGGGGTCGGGTTTGACGGAAAGGGAAGAGTCAGGCCGGAGTATTTCATCCTCCCGCCTTCTATCTCTTGACTCTTGTCACCGCCATGTTGTCGCGGTGGATGACTTCGTCGTAATGCTTGTACCCCAGGACCTGTTCTATTTTCGAAGTCTTGAGTCCCTGTATTTTTCTTATTTCTTCAGAGCTGTAATTCACCAGGCCCTTGGCTATGGGCTTGCCTTCCAGGTCCAGGCACAGCACCGGGTCACCGACGCCGAATTCGCCCTCCACGCCGACAATGCCCGTCGGCAGGAGGCTTTTCCCGTGATTGATAATGGCGTTTCTGGCTCCATCATCAAGAATCAGCTTGCCTCGCGAGCGGAGAGTAAACGCGATCCAGTATTCCTTGCTGTTCAGGCAGTCGCTCATCGGCAGGAAAAGGGTTCCGATCTCCTTACCGCTGAAGATTTCGTTCAGGACCCCCTTTTTCTTTCCGCAGGCGATAATATAAGGAATGCCGCAGGCGGTCACCTTTCTCGCCGCCACGACTTTGCTTTTCATTCCGCCCATTCCGACCGGATCGGCTTCCGCGGTGGCCGCGTTTTCAATCTCGCTGGTGATTTCCCTGACCAGCTTGATCCTCTTCGCTTTTTTGGATTCTCTGGGGTTGCGGTCGTAGAGACCGTCCGTATTCGTCAGATTGATCAATAAATCGGCCTCGATGATATTGGCCATCATGGCGGCCAGATGATCGTTGTCTCCGAATTTTATTTCGTCTACAGCAACCGTATCGTTTTCGTTGATGATGGGAACGACGCCCCATTCCAGGAGCTTGGAAAGGGTGTTGCGTACATTGATGAACCTCTGCCTGTCGGTAAGATCGCTCATAGTGAGCAGCATCTGGGCCACATAGATGCCGTGTTTGCCGAAGGCGTTGGAATATACCCTCATAAGCCGTCCCTGGCCGATGGCCGCAGCGGCCTGTTTTTCCGGCATACTCCTGAGTTTCCGGGTGATCCCCATCCGGTGGCGGCCCGAAGCGATCGCGCCGGAAGTGACAACAACCACATAGATTCCCCTTTCCCGGAGGCCAGCGACCTCTTCTACCAGTTGATCGATAATGCTGAGATCAAGGCCGTCTTTTCCAGTAAGGACTCCTGTTCCGATTTTAATCAGAACCTTCCTGATATTGGAGAATATCTGTTTTCTTTCTTCTGAAGTCATAATCCCTCGACCTTTCGTTGGAATAAGTTGCGCGCGATTTCGGCCAACAGATCGTCGATTCCCTCTCCGGTGGCGGCGGAAACGGCGAAGGCCCTGAGCCCTCTTTTCGAGAAAAATTTGATCCTCTTATCGATTTCAGCCCGAACGACCGGCAAGTCGATTTTGTTGAAAGCGATTATTTGAGGTTTCTTCACCAGGGCGGGGCTGAAGAGGGCCATTTCCTTTTCGATAGTTTCGTAATCCTTCCATGCGCTTTTCCCTGAATCACGGGAGATGTCTATCATATGCAGCAGCAGTGAAGTCCTTTCGATATGCCGGAGGAATCTGGTGCCCAGCCCCAGCCCCATGTGGGCGCCTTCGATCAGGCCGGGAATATCCGCGATCACGAAGGAAGTTTCCTTATCGAGGTTCACGACGCCGAGACTGGGGGTCAATGTGGTGAACGGATAATCCGCGATCCTGGGCCTTGCCGCCGATACCTTCGAAATGAAGGTCGATTTCCCGGCATTGGGAAGGCCTACAATGCCCACATCGGCAAGGAGCTTCAGCTCCAGCCGGACCCACTTTTCCTCGCCTTTTATCCCTTCCTGCGCATAGCGGGGAGCCCGGTTGGTAGGTGTCGCGAACCGCGCGTTCCCTCTTCCGCCCATTCCGCCTTTTGCAATGATGCATTTCTGGCCGTCTTCAGTCAGGTCGCAAAGCACATCTCCTGTTTCGGCTTCCGTGACAACCGTCCCCACTGGGACGACTATCTCCACATCCGGGGCGTCCCTTCCCGTCCTGTTTGCTCCTTTTCCGTGCCCGCCGCGCTTCGCTACATGGTGCTGGTTATATTTGAAGTCGAGAAGTGTATGATGGCTCCTCGAAGCGCGCACGATCACGTCGCCTCCCTTGCCGCCGTCGCCGCCGTCGGGACCCCCTTTAGGGACGTATTTTTCTCTCCGGAAACTCACGCATCCGCGGCCGCCGTCCCCGGCTTTCACATATATTCGGGCTTCATCCACGAATTTCATGGTTACCTTACGCGGCTGAAGTATTTTTTTCGGCACATGTTTTCTATGCCGAGAAGATTCTGAAGCGCCCTGTTGAAGTCAAGCCCGCAGCCCGTGAAGACGCCATGGCCGTATACAATGACGCCCGGTTTGCCCGCAATGGCGGGAGGGACCGTCAGGTTTATCCCGTAAGGTCCTTCCCCCGGTTCACCGTGAACGATGGGGATATCGCCTATGTACCTGTTCCGGGGGCAGACCTTTCGGCACATCTCCCGGCCCGTGCAGTTATCGTCTTCGCAGTCCATCGACAGGATCACCGAGAACCTGGGATGGCCGTGGAGCACGGCCCTGTACTCCGTGGTCAGGACGATCTGCCTGTGCGTGGGGAGTTCTCTCGAGGGCGGCGGGGCGTCCGCGCAGGTTGTGCCATCGAGGGGACACTTGACTATCGAGCCCTGGAGCTCATCCAGAAAACTGCCCGCCCCGCTGATGAACAGATGCCTTCCGGAGCGGTAAGAGACATTTCCGAAACACGAATCCACCAGCCGGAGGTCCACTATGAGTTTGCCTGCCTCTTCCATGGCCCGCAGGATGTCGTCTTCCGATCGGAAAGGGCCTTCCATCAATAGCGGCGGAGTTTCTGGCAGAGAATCGAGCATTCCGGAGGCGCGTTCGAAGGCCGCCTTCTCCGCCGGTTCGATTCCGCGGCGCCTCCAGCGGCGCAGATAATCGATGAAAAATTTTACAAAGCACGCGAAGCATACCGAGCTGTATGTAATGTAAGCCTGTTTCAGATTTTCCCTGCCCGCTGCAATGATTCCCCGGCCTGCGATAATCACGCTCTTTCTCTTCTCTAGAACCGCGGTTATTCCGCTTTCGGTCAACTCCTGAAGGACGGGAAGATTCCGGAACAGCACCCCTCCTTCGTCTGCTATCCCGCCGGAAATCTCCGATGTCTGTGACAGGTAGTTGATGATCGTCCGGTAAGGCTCGGCGGGAGGTGAATAGATCAGGGAATTTATCCCCAGGCGACCGAGAGCGTGTTCAAGGACAGGAAATACCTCTGCGTCTCCTGCCCGCAGGGGGCCGCCGCCCGTCATTGCGATGATGCAGGGGGCAGCCGGTTCCGCAAGGCCGTCATGTACGAGTTTGCCTGCGTATTTGTTGATCAAGCCCTCTATCTGGATTTTTTGATTCGATTCATGCATGTCGGAATAACCACCTCAATTCCCGCGCACGCCTTGTGCAAGGGAAATTCGACTTGAATACTTTAAAATTTTTCCATTTGCAAATGGAATTAAAGGATTGGGGCGCAGACGCCCCCCGGCGGGACAGGGTACGGGCGATTTACAGGCGTGCTCAGAGCGGCTCCCCGCATATCCTGGATGTGGGTGCCGCGGTATTGCGAGGTTCTTGAGAAAAGGTTTGTTTCCATTATCGTTGCGGTTCTATTATTACTTTGATGGATTCTCCGGCATCGGCGACGAGCTGAAAACCCAGGCCCGTCTCCGCCAGGCTTAATCTATGGGTGACCAGGTCATCTACTGCAACCCGGCCGGTACGGATCAATTCGATTGCAACGGCGGCGTCGAGAGGGCTGTTTCCGTACGAAGGGAGCAGGGTTATTTCATTGCGCCAGAAGTCATTCAGCGGCACGGGAAGGTCAAGGCCGGGCTCCGGTGTGGCGAAGCAGAGGATAGTCCCGCCGCGGTCCACAGATTGCAATGCCTGCCGGAAGGCCGACAGTGCCCCCGTGCAGACGATCACCAGTTCGGCGGGCCTGTTATCGTTGATTTCTCTGATCCGTGCCGGAATATCCTCTCCTGCGTGGATGGCCGCGTCAGCCCCCAGTTTTTGGGCCGTTGTGAGGCGGTAGGGACTGACGTCCGTCATCATGATCCGGCCCGCTCCGGATGCCTTTGCCGCCAGGAGATGTAAAAGGCCGGAAATGCCGCTCCCGAGGATCAGAACACTCTGCCCCGGCTGCAGGCGGGCTATCCTCTGTCCCCGGATCACACAGGCCAGAGGCTCTATAAATACGCCTTGTTCCATAGATATTCCCTCCTGCAGTAAAAACACCCCCCGGTCAACATTCAGACGAGGCACCCTGATGTATTCGGCGAATCCGCCGGGATCATAGTTGGTAGTATGCAGAGTTTCACAGGCGGTATGGTGGCCGCGCAGGCAGTAATGACAGGTATTGCACGGGATATGATGGGAGACAAAGACCCGGTCGCCCGCTCTGTAGGACTCCACGCCCTCTCCCGTTTCGACGACCTCTCCCGCGATTTCATGACCAAGGACCAGTGGAGCCTTTTTTATGCGGTACCATTCCATTATGTCGCTTCCGCAGATTCCGCTTGCCAGTACCCTGACGAGGATTTCACCGGGCCCGATCCGGGGGATCGGCATCTCTTCGAGCCGCACATCGCGGTTGTTATAGTACATTGCCACACGCATATGACGCTTCGCTTCAGGCAAAGGAATGAGGGCTCAGGGGCAAAAGGTAATGGAACGCGTGCGGTTGCCTTCAGTTCTTAGCCTTGCGCCCTGTGCCGGCCTTTCCTCTGTATATCTCCAGTGCCTCTTTAGGCTTTGCTTTCTCATGTATTATGGCGTAAAGGGCTTTCATCATGCCGACCGGGTTCGGGTTCTGCCAGACATTGCGCCCCAGATTTACTCCGACCGCTCCTTTCTGCATTCCGTCGTACACGAATTCCAGCACCTCCAGTTCGGTTTCGCACCGGGGCCCGCCGGCCATTACAACCGGGACGGGGCAGCCGTTCGTCACTTTATCGAAATCTTTGCACCAGTAAGTCTTGACGACGCGGGCTCCCAGTTCCGCCGCGATCCGGCAACTCAGCGCCAGGTAGCGGGCTTCCTGTTTCTCCAGCTCCTTTCCCACCGCTGTCACGGCCATAACCGGAATCCCATAGTTTTCGCACTGGTTGACGAGTTCCGAGAGGTTCAGAAGGGATTGCTTCTCGTAATTGCTTCCCACGAAGATGGAAACCCCCACCGCCGTCGCATTGAGCCTAACAATCTCCTCCATGGAGGTTGTGAGGCCCTCGTTGGCCAGATCCTCGCCGATAATGCTGGTTCCGCCGGATACCCTCAGGATGATGGGTTTACTGTTTCTTGGCGCAACGGCCGAGCGCAGGACTCCCCGCGTCACAAAAAGCGCATCACAATAAGGCAGGAGCGGTTTTATGGTTTCCCCCGGCTTTTCGAGGCAAGTGGTCGGCCCCTGGAAATATCCATGGTCGATCGGCAGGAAGAAGCAGTGGCCGTCAGGTTGAAATATTTGTGACATCCGGTTCTCCATTCCCCAATCCATGTCGTCCCTCCAGATAATCCCGTATGATTTCACTGAAAACTTCTATCATAATCAAGGGCTGAGGGCAACAGGAAGGAGATGGCTGAATGCTTCTTTCGTATTGAGAATCCTGAGAGATGTGATAATTTAAAAAAAAATCATCCGAACGATTCTCGCCATGGCCGTTAGAATGATCCTGTTTATGACAGCCGTTTTCGCAATATTGGCGGCGCTGCTGGCTTATCCAATCATAAAAATCAGGATCAGCCCTTCGATATCACGCCCCGCTCCGAGTCCATTGCGGAGCGGGGCGGCTATCGACCTTTATCGGCACGTGGAGACCCTGAGCGTGAAGATAGGATCGAGAAGCGTTTTTGAATACGCCCAGATTGATGCGGCCAAAGAGTATATTGAAACCGTTCTAAGAGATTCAGGCATTCCCTATTCCCTGCAGACCTATTCATTCGAGGGGAAGACATATAGCAATGTGATTGTTACAATCGCCGGGAAAATCCGTTCCGCCGAGGTTGTCATATTCGGCGCCCATTATGATTCTGTTCTGGGTACGCCCGGCGCTGATGACAATGCATCCGGTGTTTCCATCCTTCTGGAAATGTGCCGGGCGTTGAGAAGCTTTTCACCAGGGCGCACTTTAAAACTCGTCTTTTTTGCTCTTGAAGAGCATCCTATCTTCCATACGGAGAATATGGGAAGCTATGTCTATGCGGCGTGGGCCAGGGAATCGACAGAGGATATCCGCGCAATGGTTGCGCTCGAGATGCTCGGGTATTACAGTGATGTGAAGGGGGCCCAGTCATTCCCCCTGCCTTTCATGAGCCTGATCTATTCCTCAACGCCGGATTTCGTGGCCGTTGTGGGAAACCCAAAGTCGAAAGACATAGTAAAGCGCATCAGGGATTCCATCCGGAAGGTTCCGGGACTTCCCGTGGAAACTCTGGCTGCTTCCGGCATGGTGCCGGGGGTCGATCTGTCCGACCATGCCCCTTTCTGGGATATGGGCTACCCCGCCGTCATGATCACAGATACCGCTTTCTACCGAAATCCCAATTACCATAGCCCTTCCGATACGATAGAAACACTGGATTTCGAAAAGATGTCATTGTTGCTGAAGGGGCTGATTCAGACGGCCAGAGACCTGGCCGACGGGTAGCGCGCGCTACTCCTTGATCTCTTCTGCGCCGACCGTATACAACTGGGGCTTGTCATCGAAATCATCCTTGCATTCCTTCGAACAGAAATAATATTCCTTTCCGCCGAATCTGCTCTTATATTTCGCTTGTTTTTCGTCCACTTCCATGTTGCAGACAGGATCGGTTGCCATATACCCGCCCTCCTTTTTTTATGAAAATATTTACCTTTATCAGGCGGGATTGCCATTGGGGGAATACTGATTTACGACTCTTCCAATGCCTTAAGGGGCTCAGGCAAAGGTAAAATCCAGGTAGGTTTTCAGCTTTCGACTTGATAAGCGGTGGGATCAGCTATTGCGGCTTCTCTAAAACCTTTTTTCCTCAAGATGCAGCTATCGCATTGCCCGCATGCCCGTCCGTCCGGCCGCGGGTCGTAGCAACTGTGTGTGAAACTGTAATCCACTCCCAGTTCAACGCCTTTGCGGATGATTTCCGCCTTGGACATGTGTATGAGCGGCGCCCGGATATTGATTTTTACCTTCCCTTCAACGGCCGCTTTGATGGCGAGATTCGCCATTTTCTCGAAGGATCGTATGTATTCCGGCCGGCAATCAGGATAACCGGAATAGTCTATCGCGTTCACGCCGATAAAAATGTCCGCGGCCCCGATCACTTCCGCCCAGGCCAGGGCACAAGAGAGGAAGACGGTGTTGCGCGCCGGGACATAAGTCACCGGAATCTCCCGCTGCATTTCCTCTTCGGTCCTGGATTTAGGCACGGCGATATCGCCGGTCAGGGCGGAGCCCCCGATTTTTCCCAGGTCGATATCGATCACCAGATGTTGCCTGGCGCCGAATGCTTTTGCTATCCTGGCGGCCGCTTCGAGTTCTCTGACATGGCGCTGTCCATAGCGGAAACTCAGGCTGTAAATATCATATCCTTCTTCCCGGGCTATCGCCATGGCCGTCGTGGAATCGATTCCGCCGCTTGATAAAACAACAGCCTTCTTTTTCATTTTTTACTATCGTTGCGTTTCTATCTTCCCGACTCACCCGGCCATATTATCTTATGCAGCTGCACGTGCACTCTGACCGGCAGCCGGTCCTCAAGAATCCATGAGGCAAGCGTTTCGAGAGAAATCCCGCCGAATGCCGGCGAGAAATGGACCGGTACTGCGATTTCCTCGATTCGTTGGTTTCGAAGCAGGATCATCTTTGCGTATTCGTAATCGGTCCTGTCCGCGATGACAAATTTGATTTCGTCTCCTCCTGTCAACCGGTTCAGATTCTGCAGGTCGTTTCGGTGCGACTCTCCGCTGGAAGGGCACTTTACATCGATGATGCGGACACAGCGCGGATCCACCCGGCTGATATCCATGCTGCCGTTGGTTTCCATCAAAACACGGTAACTTTTTTCCAGCAGGGAGAGGATCAGAGCGGGAGTTTCTTCTTGCAGGAGGGGCTCGCCTCCCGTGATTTCGACAAGAGGGCACCCGTAACCCGCCACCGTTTCAAGGATTTCCGAAATCTCCATGGAAACGCCTTCCGTGTAAGCATAGCGGGTATCACAAAAGGAACATCGGAGATTGCATCCGGAGAGCCGGATAAGAACGCAGGGATATCCGGCATAGGTGGATTCACCCTGGATGCTGTAGAATATTTCATTTACTTTTAATGACATCGGCTATCAGAAATCTTTAAAACTAAACAAAGCGAAGATTCAAGATATCGGAATCCAAAACCATGGCCGTTTAAAATATTCGGATTTGAAATTCGAGCGTGTTTAGAAATCGGGATAGTGCTTGGAATTTAAGATCTCCTGTGGTGCGCGCCGGGATGACAGCATGGGAATTTACTCTTCGCTATAAATAACTCCCGCTCCGGGTGTCTCCGATACCGTGATCCGTGACACCCGGACAGAATCCGAATTGATTCTGCCGCTCAGTTGCCGGTAAAGAAACGCGGCTATATTCTCCGATGTCGGGTTCACAGTCTGGAATGCCGGATGGGCATTGAGATCAGCATGGTCTAGTTCATCCAGGACATCCTTCACGGCTTTCCGTACATCCCGGAAATCGATACCGATTCCGGTTTCATTGAGCCCTGGACATCTGACGAAGACCTCGACAATCCAATTGTGGCCGTGCACACCGGCGCAATTTCCCTTATAGCCCCTCAGAAAGTGGGCCGCCGAGAATTCCATCTGCACGAATATTTCGTATGTGCCCGGCACGATTATCCCCCGCTCTACCCGCGAAAGTTTTTCCCCGCACGTCTCGCTAAAAAATCCGCCTTCATGCCAAGTTTTCGCGTCTGTTGTCATGAAGGCCGTGGCTTTCCCGACAGGCGCCGCAATGGGTGCAAAGTCCCTGGCTGATTACATCCGAAAGCAATTCACGGTTCCGGAACCGCATCCTGAAACAGACACCGCGCGTTATTTTTTCAAGGAGTGCGTACCATACCGCAGAAAAAAAGATAATAAAAGAAAAATTGCGAGGGATATAGACAGCTTGTTAGAATTTTTATTTGTAATTTGAATTTGTGAATTTGGTGCTTGGAATTATATATGTTTTCCTGGAAACGAATTGGTGGGATTTTATGACATTCTAATTCCTTGCAGTTACTTATATCTGTAGGTACATTTGCGTTTAGGCAGACCCTCCCCCTTTTCTGGCATCAGCAAAAGAAGAAAACGCGAACCGAATGTCAGGACAACATGCGATTTTTATTACAGCTTTCTCACTTCAGAAGCGGCTTGCCCTTTCGGATTCTGCTTTATCGAAAATTCAACATTATCGCCTTCCTTGAGGCTTCGAAAACCCTGCCCGGCTATATCCGAATAATGAACAAAGACATCGCCTCCGGATTTTCTCGCAATGAACCCATAACCCTTTTTTTCATCGAACCACTTGACGACCCCGGTTTCACGATCCGCCATTTTAAGACCTCCAGTGTTGAATATGAATTCAGATCCGCCTTTCAAAAAAAAACCGCTCAGACTTAAATAAATCCGGCGGCTTTTATTTATCGGGGTACAGGAACATTTTTGAAAATAAAAATACAAAATTTCTTTTTGCTAAATGTAAATTAAAAAAAATTCACTGTCAAGAAAATCCTACATGCTTTATTCACTTGCGATTAAATGTAAAATGGAAAACCTCTGTCAGCCAGGACGGTCACAAAAAGCATTACATGGCGTAAACGCTGATTTTTTTTCTTGTCCTGTCCTTTCTTTCAAAACGGACCACGCCGTCGACTTTTGCATAAATTGTGAAGTCTTTTCCAATTCCCACACCATTTCCCGGGTGTATTTTTGTCCCGAGCTGGCGGACCAAAATCGAACCCGCGTTAACAGCCTGGCCGCTGAAAACCTTCACTCCCCGCCTCTGGGAGTTGCTGTCCCTGCCGTTGCGTGTACTTCCCTGACCTTTCTTGTGCGCCATATCTACCTCGCTCTACATTGAAATCGCTTTTATTTTCAAGCTGGTTAATTTCTGCCGGTGTCCCGTTTTTTTCCGGAAGCCCTTTCGTCTCTTCATTTTGAAAATAGTCAATTTCGGGCCCTTGGTTTGATCGAGAATTTCTCCTATGACCTTTGCTCCGGGAATCAGAGGAGTTCCGACTTTGATCTCGCCGTCCTTGGAGATCAATAATACCTCTTCGAAAGTTATATCCGTGCCTGCATCTCCATCGATTTTCTCGATTTCCAGGAGATCTCCCTCGGAGATTCGATACTGTTTTCCGCCTGTCCTTATGACTGCATACATAATCTGAAATCCTTCCGGAAAAAGTTGAAGCGCATATTATAAATAGCAAAAAAATTTTGTCAATAGAATTATTGCATTGTTACGATTTCGTAATTCTCTTGATGAAAGCTGTTATCCGCCTTCACAAAGATTTTTTTATTTAATTTTTTTTCAAGCTTCTCGATGGTATTCTTTTCGTCTTCCAGAAGCAGATTGGCGATATCGGGATTGGCCAGGACGCACATGGCGGTCGCGAAGCCGCTCGCGCCCTCCCTCTCCAGATCCCGGAATATTTCGTAGCAGACAGTCAGCTTGGATCTGATCATTCCCTTGCCTTCACAGTACGGACAGGGTTCGCACAGAATCCTGTCGATATTTTTCCCGTTTCGCTGGCGGGTCATTTCGACTAGGCCGAGCTCTGAGATTTTCAGGATATTAGTCTTGCTTTTATCTTTTTCCATCTCTTCTTTCAACGCGCTGAAGACTTTTTCGCGGTGGTGCTCATTCAGCATATCTATGAAATCTATAATAATGATCCCTCCGATATTTCTGAGGCGGAGCTGATACGCGATTTCCTTGACGGCTTCCAGATTCGTGTTCAGGATAGTCTCCTCGAGATTTCTTTTTCCCACGTATTTCCCGGTATTGACATCGATCGCGCATAATGCCTCGTTAGTATCGATGATAATATAACCGCCCGATTTCAGCCACACTTTTTTATTCAGCGCCCGGTTGAGTTCCATCTCTACCCCGAAGGCGTCGAAAACGGGTTCTTTCTTATCGTAGAGTTCGATATAGTAATTGACATTGGGGAGAAAGGTTTCCATGAAATCATGGATGCACTGGTAAGCGTCTTTCGAATCCACGACGATCCTGCTGACATCCTTGGTGTAGATATCCCGGATCGCCCTTAGCGTAATCCCGATCTCCCGGTGCACAAGCCCGGGCACGCCAGTCCGGTCTTTCTTTGCCTGTATGTTTTCCCACAATCTCGTGAGATAATCGAGATCCGCCTTGAGCTCTTCCTCTTTTTTCCCCTCGCTTACTGTCCGGGCTATAAAACCGTGTTTTTCCGGGCGGAGTCCTTCAATTATTTCTCTGAGCCGCTTTCGTTCCGCCTCGTCCTGTATGCGCCTTGAAATTCCTATATGGTTGAGTGTCGGCATGTATACGAGATTACGGCCCGGAAGGGAAATATGCGTTGTGAGTCTGGCACCCTTGCTTCCGATAGGCTCTTTTGTGACCTGGACCAGTATCTCCTGCCCCTCCTTGATCATGTCTTCTATGTGATTCGGGTTTTCCCGCCTGTACAGTTTTCTCCTCAAATCAAAGATATCATCGCTGTCTATTTCATCCTCTTCGCTGACGAGGTATTCGAGTTCCGCAAATACATTGTAGATATCCGTCACATACAGAAAAGCGGTCCTCTGGAGTCCGATATCCACAAAAGCCGCTTGAATGCCGGGAAGCACCCGCACGACCAGACCGTTGTAGATATTGCCGACAATGCCTCCTTCCGCGGCACGTTCAATATAGATGTTGGAAAGTGTGCCGTTTTCAAGAACCGCGATCCGCGTCTCATGTTCCGTGCAATTGAATATCATTTCCTTGGTCATACGCAGGCTCCCGGAGCATGGCAGCTCCTTTTTTCATGGATCAGATCTGCTGAAAATCGCCTCTGTTTTTACAATACGCGCTGTTTTCGCAGTTTCTTCACTCAGTCCCAGGACCTGGGTCAGTACTTCACCCGGCTTGACCCCCCCCGAACGGCCGAGCAGCAATTCGCATTCGATCTTCTGTTCCGTCCTGTTTATCGTCAGAGAGCCTATCAGAGGTCTTACATCTTTCCCGACGGGCTTACCCTTGGATTGCCGGGAAACGATGAAAGATTTACGGGAAAGCGATTCGTGGATCCTTTCTTCCATCTCGGCGACGGGTATCTCCGCCGGCCACCCGGGAAAAGTAATCTGATATCTGAAACCCCTGATGCCCGAAAGAGATGAGCCCGGCCTGACCTCTCTTATATCTATTATTTCCAATCCGGCGGGCAGATGTCGATTGATGGCCTCGACCGCCTCTTTCTTGTCAGGTATGGCGCCCCTGATCTGCACATCCGCCCATTCACAGCGGCTCTCCATTCCCACGGCTGATGCGGCGGCGAAGGATATTTTCGGATGGGGATGAAACCCCTCCGAATATACGAAGACAAAACCGCACTGGCGGATTGCGCGGACAAGGGCCGCCGAGGTTTCAAGATGGGACATGAAGCAAGCGCTTCCGGATTTGGAAAAATGAATCCTGAACCGGCCGATGCCGGACGGGACTTTTCTTTTCGGCGATAGAGCGGCTTCTTCGGACGGAATATTTTCATCCGCGGTCCTTACTGTATAATCTCCTGTGCACGCTCCACAGTGACGGCATTCGTCGAAACGGCAGTCCGGGGTCACCTGTCCATTGCGGGCCCTGTCGCGTTCGTTCAGCAGAAATGACTTCTGAATGCCGCAATCGATCCGCTCCCACGGCAGGATTTCCGTTGTTTCCCTTTCGCGAAGATAATTTTCCATATTTATGCCGCTCTTTTCAGCGGCCTGGCACCAGAGATCGAAATTGAAGCAGTCGCTCCAGCCGTCAAAACGGCATCCGTTGCGGAAGGCGCTTTCAATAAGGCCGGCGAGCAGTTGATCCCCTCTTGAGAAAACCCCTTCGAGCATGGTCATTGCCGCATCATGCCATTTGAAAACAAGATTTCCCGTCCGTAATCTTTTTTTCAAGTACGCCTGCTTCCGGCGCGTTTCTTCAAGGGATATCTGCCGGTCCCACTGAAAGGGTGTATGCGGCTTGGGGACAAACGTGGAGAGACTGACGTTTACCTGTCTGCGGTATTGCCCTTCTTTCAGGACTTTCTCCGCAAGATCAACGATTCCTTCCAGGTCTTCCTCTCTTTCGCCGGGCAGACCGAGCATGAAGTACAGCTTGATCGATCGCCAGCCGGCGGCGAAAACCTGCCGGGACGTGGCAAGGAGGTCCGCTTCGGAATTACCCTTGTTGATCATGTTGCGCAGCCGCTCCGTTGCGGCTTCGGGCGCCAGTGTAAAACTGGTTTTTCTGACCCGTTTAATGGCCTCTATCAGACGGGCCGTGAGAGTTTCCGGCCTCAACGAAGGCAGTGAGATAGCAACTCGCTGATGGAAGTAAATATCCATCAGATCCGGCAGAAAGCGCCCGATTTGAGTATAGTCGCCTGCACTGAGCGACAGAAGCGAAATTTCCTCATAGCCGGTGGATGCGAGCATCTCTCGCACCATTTTCTTCAGGATCGCCGGGCTTCTTTCCCGTACCGGCCGCCAGACCATACCTGCCTGACAGAAGCGGCAGCCCCGGGAACACCCCCGGGCAATCTCGAGATTGATTCTGTCGTGAATCGTCCTCACGAGCGGAACCACCGGCTTGTCGGGAAAAGTCCAGAGGTCGAGATCAGCGATAGTTCTCTTTTTGATTTTTTCTCCGTGGATGTGAACGGAGGGGACGTATATGCCTTCTATTTCCGCCAGGCTTTCGAGGATTTTCCGCCTGCTGTATCTCTGTTCCTTTCCTTTTGTAACGGCATGAGCGATTTCCGAGATCAGCTCTTCCCCCTCTCCAACAGCGACCGCGTCCATGAACGGCGAGATCGGCAAGGGATTGAATATGCACGGCCCTCCGGCGATAACGATGGGGTGCCCATCTTTCCTGTCTGCGGCGTACAGAGGTATGCCGCCGAGATCCAGCATGTTCAGGACGTTGGTGTACGTCAGTTCGTACTGGAGAGAAAACCCGACGATATCGAACTTGCCCAGAGGCGTGCGCGTCTCCAGCGTGCACAGGGGAATCCCGGCTTGCCTCATCCGCAATTCCATGTCAGGCCAGGGTGCAAAAACTCTTTCGGCGGCTACGTGGGGATAGCCGTTCAGGATGGCATAGAGAATCTGCAGGCCCAGATGAGACATCCCGACATCATACGTGTCCGGAAAGGCCAGCGCAAAACTCAGTCTGCAGGCTGCCCGGTCTTTTTTTACGGAGTTGACCTCTCCTCCGATATATCTGCTTGGCTTTTCAACAAGGGGGAGCACAGCTTCCCATTGTGAGCAAATCAGTTCAGAATACATTATTCGATGCGGAGTTTTTTCAGTGTTTCTTTGATGACGGCGGCCGATCGGCGCAGTGCTGCCAGCTCCCGGTCCGTGAGATTGATTTCGTAAATCTCCTCCACGCCTGCGGCTCCCAGTTTTATCGGCGCGCCGATGAAAATATCCCGGATGCCGTATTGCCCGTCAAGGTATACGGATGCGGCAAGGAATCTCTTGCTGTCCAGCAGTATTGCCTCCACCATGGCTGCGATGGACGCCGACGGAGCGTGAAACGCGCTTCCGGTTTTCAGAAAACCCACTATCTCGGCCCCGCTGTGTTTCGTCCTTTCAATGATGGCGTGGAGCCTTTCTTCCGGGATCAGAAGGCTTACCGGTATGCCTCTCAGCGTCGAATAGCGGTCAACGGGTATCATGGTATCTCCATGGCTTCCCAGGACAAGCGCGGTGATGTCTTTAACGGATACCCCGAGTTCCCGGGAGAGGAGGTATTCATATCTGGCGGTATCAAGGACCCCTCCCATCCCGATTACCCTCTCCGGAGGAAAGCCCGACAGTTTCCAGGCGAGACAAGCCATTACATCCAGAGGATTGGTCACGACGATCATGATGCACTCCGGAGCGAATCTCCTGATGTTCTCCACCACGGATTTGATGACTTTCCCATTCTTTTCCGCCAGTTCCTCGCGGCTCATTCCGGGCGTTCTGGGGAATCCCGCAGTGACGACAACTATTCGCGAATCTTTTATATCGGAAAAATCATTTGTCCCGTAGATGCCGGCATCTACATTGAGCAGCGGAGTCGAATGCCCTATATCGAGCGCTTTTCCCTGGGGAATTCCCTCTACGATATCTATAAGAACTACGTCCGCCAGATTTCTCTCCACTATCCTCTGGGCGGTCATTGTCCCGACAAAACCGGCTCCTATCACGGCAACTTTATTCAACATCAACATTAATCTCCCTGAATTTTTTCCATTCCGGCCATTCGGCACAGATGTTCCGGGAAAGTCTTTCCAGGCCGCTATTATCGAGAATAAAGTAAATTTTGTATCATAAAAAAGCGCAACTGGGAAGGGCACCTTTTCATTGCAGGCCGTATTTGTAAGGATGTTTCTTGATATCCATAAATCTGGATAATACGAATCGAGCCGGAAAATGGGGCTTCGATATATATGGTAAAGATGTCTTCTTGAAATCCTCAAGCAACTCTCTGAAGACGGCCTCTTTAAACTCGTTGCTTACAAAATTTCTCTCTTTTCTGTATTCGAAAAAGACATCCGGTCCGAAAACCCTCTTTGTCAGCTCGAATTGATCGCCATGCTGAAAAAACTCAGGCCTGATTCCTACCCTGATTTTTATAATAAGAGCCACTCTGGATGTATCCGAGGCGATTTGCCGCGAATCATCCCAGACTTCGGCCACCAGTTGGTTCGGCAAATCAATATTCTCGACAAGTTTCACGGGATTCCTTTCTTTTTGCTTCTGTGTTGACTATTGCCCCGCATGCGCATATATTTTGACAAGTTTGAAATACGCTCAGCCTCACTCGGGGCGTTTTTTTACCACATTTATGCCGGAAGGTGAATAAAAATGGATCAGGCGCATGCCGTTCTACTGCTGTCCTGTCCCGATCAAAAGGGGATTGTTGCTTCGGTATCGAATTTCATATTCGGGCACAACGGCAATATTATCCATGCGGCCCAGCATACGACGGCCACCCAGAAGGTGTTTTTCATGCGCATCGAGTGGGAACTGGAAGGATTCAATCTGTCCCGCGATGAAATACCACATGCATTCAATATGCTCGCAGAGAAATTCGGCATGAAATGGGATCTGCGTTTCACCGATATTCTGCCCCGTATAGCAATATTCGTTTCCAGGCACGTCCATTGCTTCTACGATCTGATCCTCAGGCACCAGATGGGTGAACTCCGGGCCGAGATACCTCTCGTCATCAGCAACCATCTGGAATTGAGGCCTGTAGCCGAGCAATTCGGACTGCAATACCACTATTTTCCCATCACGCCGGAGAATAAGCGACAGCAGGAGGCGAAGGAAATCGAAGTGCTGAAGAAAAATAAAATCGACCTCGTTGTCCTCGCCCGGTATATGCAGGTCCTTACGGGTGAATTCCTGGAATTCTATCCGAACCGGATTATCAATATTCACCATTCCTTTTTGCCGGCGTTCGCCGGCGGGGATCCGTATTTGCAAGCGTATCAAAGGGGAGTCAAGATCATCGGCGCGACGAGTCACTATACTACCGAGCACCTGGATAACGGTCCCATTATCGCTCAGGACGTCATCAAGATCAGCCACAGAGATTCAGTCGATGACATGAAGATGAAGGGTAAGGACCTGGAGAGGATCGTCCTTGCCAAGGCCGTAAGGCTTCACCTGGAACACCGGATAATTGTTCATGGGTCGAAGACAATCGTCTTCGAATAACATACGCACCTGTCAGACGAGTATCTCGACCTGAAAGGAACCGCTTCGCAGGGAATACTTTACCTTATAACCGAGTTTCCAGAGGATCTGTCTGATTACGTTGTTCCGAGGGTCCATAATGCTCTCGAAACGGGAAACGCCGTGCTCCTTGCCGATTTCAACGACTCTTGCCAGCAATGATTTGCCGAGCCCCAGACGCTGCCAATCATCACGGACGGCGACGGCAAGGTCGGTAAGGTGTTGCTGCGGATCATAAGCATAACGACCTACGCCTATAATAGCATCCTTCTCATTCTCTTTGATCACGGCGACCAGCGCAAAGTCGCTTTTGTAGTCGATGTGCGTGAAGCGATAGAGCATGTCTTCCGGCAGAGAGTGAAGGTGCCTCAGAAAACGCAGATACCTGGATTGAGGAGAGAGCTTGTTGAATAGATCGATGAGAAGATTTCCGTCCGTCTGCAGGATGGGTCTGAGGAACACCTCTTTCCCGTTTTTAAGAGTGAGCCGGCTTTCGTATTGAGAAGGATATCCTTCATCAGAAGCGGTCGGCATCTTTGTTTCTCCTGGCAAGAGGTCGACGAACGGCACTTCTCAAAATAAAGCATGAAGGCTAAAGAGTAAAGCATTTTTCAAGGTGCATAACTGCAGGCTCAGGACTCCGCAGTTAAGAATTGTTTTTCCTTTACGCCTTCAGCCTGATTTTTGCCCCAGGATGTGAAAGGTCTCAGATAGAGATTCACGCTCAGGTATCTCTCATCTTTTGTGATTTCCGGCCCTGCCCAGTCGGGCATATCGAAAGGCTCTCCCTCCTCTTGGAGCTCGATTTCGGCGATGACGAGGCCCGCGTTCTCTCCCAGGAACTCGTCTATCTCCCAGGTCTTCCCTTCGTAATCGACTGTGCGGCGGATTTTTTCCAATGGCCGACGCCTGCAGAAAAAGGAGAGCATTTCTTCCGCATCCGGCCTCGGTATTTCATATTCGTATTCTCTGCGGGTCGTTTCCGAGACGGCCCCTTTAACAGAGAGATAGCCGCGGTTGCCGGCGATGCGGACCCGGACGGCGTATTCCTTTTCCGTGCAAACATATCCCTGGCGGTAGAAGACACCCGGTGATGCTTTCTCTCTCCATCTTTCACTGCAGAGCAAAAATTTGCGCTCGATTTCAACAGCCATTTTCATCCCATCATGTAATTCTCCCCTATCTTCTTAACTTCTATTCATATTGATAGTCAAGTGTGAAAAAAGATTGCTATTTTACAATTCTCAGTCTTATATTGGGATTCGATGCAGGACCGAAAGCCCGTCGGACTTTTAAAATGGAAAGAGAATTCATTCATCTCTGTCAGCCCGATGCCGATAAATCGTGCGGCGCATGTTGCGGCCTCTATAATTACGCCGACAGCTCACGAGAGTCGCTTGTCCAGCGCCTGCAGAGGAGGACGGCGCTTTTTCGTGAAATTGTCAGGACGCCCGCCGATCTGGAGATTTATGCCGGGAAGATCAGGGGAGAGGAGGATCCGTCCAAACTTTATGAGGTGATCTATTGCTGTGAATACCTGGGATTTCTGGGAAACGGCTGCAGGAAAGTGGGATGTCTTCTGCATCCGATGCAGAATGGCGGCGTTGATTTGAGAGAGGCGTCTTTTTACGGAAAAACCCTCTGCGAAGGTCACTTCTGCCCCAGCTATCATTATATTTCCCGGCAGGAAAAACTGGCTCTCATCAATATTATCGATGATTGGTACCTGTTCGGGCTGTGCATTACGGACATTGACCTGGTGAAAGAATATTTCCGGTTTATCTGTGACCGTATATATGAAGTTCCTCCGCCTGATGTTTTCAGGCGCGGGCCGTTGAAAGAAATTGCGCACAGGTTTTTCTCTTTCAAGCTGGACTGGCCTTTTCGTTCAGCATCGCCGAACCGCTTCGGAAAATATTCGTTTGACGGCATTCATTATATGATTCCCTATATAGATTACGAGTCGCTCGGTTGCGAAAAATCCAGGTTTGATAAAATTTTTTTGAGCCTGAGCTCGGAATTCAGAGACGCCGGCGAGGTCAGGGCGGGCGAGGAAAAGATACAGAGGAATATTGACGAATTCGTATTGAATTATCGGCGTTGACAATTTTTTTTCTCTTGGGTAGTGTCAAATTCTTGATAGAAGGAGAATTCCGATGGAAGTTGAAAACAAGAAGGTACTCTATTCCAGGGCGGCGATCGAAAGACGGGTTAGGGAGTTAGCGGAAAAAATATCCAGCGACTATCGGGGGCAGGAGCTTGTGCTTATCGGGGTGCTGAAAGGCGCCTTCATATTCATGGCGGACCTGATACGCCAAATGAGCATCCCATGCTTTGTAGATTTTATCAGGGCGGCGAGCTATGGTTCAAGCTCGATCAGTTGCGGCGAAGTCATGATCAGAAAAGATATAGAAACTGATATCAGAGGGAAAAATGTCCTTATCGTCGAGGACATCATCGATACCGGGATTACCCTTGATTTTCTTGTTAAAAAATTGAAAGAAAGGGAACCGGCCTCGTTGAAGGTGTGCGCTTTCATTGACAAGAGGCGAAGGAGGAAAATCGAATTCGAGGCGGATTACGTCGGCTTCACCATGGAGGATGGATTCCTGGTGGGCTATGGACTCGATTTCAACGAAAAGTCGCGCTTTCATCCCGAAGTATATATCATTGAGGAATAAAGTATGATTATTCAGTGTAACAAATGCGCAACCAGATTTAGATTCGATGAAAACAATTTAGAAGGCGAAGGAATATGGGTGCGATGCAGCCGTTGCCGGGATGTATTTTTCCTGGAGAACAGAAATCCGGACTCCCCCGTTCCTACAGAGACCGCTGATGAAAACGGCGGCCTGAGCCCGGCGGATGTAAAAGCGGAAACAAAGGATTCCCTTGAAAAGGACGGACCGCTTTCCGGCCCCCCCGAAGAGGATGCGGAGGAGGAATTTACGGACCATAGCCATGTGGATATGAAAGCGGCGGGAAGAGGCGGTTTGTGGACCCCGGGAAAAATCACGGCATACATCGTCATCCTTGTAATAGTGCTCGGGGGTGTTTATCTGACGCTTTTCCCCCAGGTCGGAAAGCATATCCTGTTTAAGATTTCTCCCGCTGTTGCGAAATACTTCGGACTCGAAGCCGATGGCATAGATCCCTTGGGAGGAGGAATCGACTTTCTGGATGTCCGGGAGCACATCATTGAGAACCGCATGGCGGGGAAACTTCTGGTCGTTCAGGGACTGGCTGTAAATAAGAACAAATACCTCGTTTCCCGGATCAAGGTCCGCGTGAGGCTTATAGATTCCGCCGGAGAGTTTGTAGGGCAGGCGGATTCATACTGCGGAAACCTTTTGAGCGATGAGGAATTGACCAACCTCACTGAAAAAGAGATAAAGACGGAATTTGCCGCTCCCGAAGGGAAAAGCATTCCGAATTCGAACATAGGGCCGGACGGGAGTATACCTTTCATGACGGTAATCATCAACCCGCCTTCGAAAACCGATTTTATAGTGGAGCTTGCCGATTTGCAGAAACAGTAAATCCGCAAGCAGGCCAGAGTTAAGAGACTAAGGCGCAAGGGCTAAAGAAAAAATTGGTACCAACTAGAAAGCTCAAGATTGCCATCCTGATCCTGCTGGGCATTTTTATTACGGGCATGCTCGGCTATCATTATTTCGAGGGGTGGAGTTATCTGGAATCTCTATATATGACCATCATAACCCTTTCCACTGTAGGTTATGGTGACTACTACCCGCGGACTCCGGAAGGGATGATATTCACGATCCTTCTTGTCATTTTCGGAGTCGGGACAATGCTCTATACGGCCGGTCTTTTCGCGGAGACCATGCTGGAAGGCCGGCTGAGAATGCTTATGGGGAGGGGTAAATTGGAGCGAGCCATATCGAAATTGCACAATCATTATATCATCTGCGGCTGCGGGCGGATCGGGTATCTTATAGGCAAGGAACTGGCGGAGGAGAAGGTTCCGTTCGTGGTCATCGACAACAACCCCGAGGTTATCCAGAAAATCGAAGACGAGGGATTCATATATTACAGGGGAGATGCCACCGATGACAAAACCCTGATCGGGGCGGGCATCAAACGGGCCAGGGGAATTGTCTGTGTTCTGCCGACCGATGCGGAAAACCTGTATGTGATACTGACAGCGAAAGAACTCAAACCGGACATTTACATCCTTTCCCGCTCGGAAGAGGAGGCGTCGGAATCCAGATTGCTACGTGCCGGCGCGGACAGGGTCATGTCTCCCTATACCCTGGGAGGAATGAGAATGGCCATGGCCATTCTCCGGCCCGCCATGCTCGATTTCATTGAAATCACAACCCGCCGCCAGAGTCTTGAGCTCCGTATGGAGGAGCTCGAGATTTGCGACAGTTCTCTGCTCATCGGCAAATCCCTCGAAGATTCGAAAATCCGACAGACTTTTGGATTGATCATTGTCGCCGTGAAAAAAGAATCGGGGAAGATGATTTTCAATCCACTTGCCAATTATATCATCGAAAAAGGGGACAGGCTCGTCGCCATGGGAGAAGATGAGAACGTCTCTAAGTTCTCTCAAGTGTGTATCGGATAAGCGATGCCGGGATAATGCCTTCCCGCAGAACAGCCGGGGGGGCGACAGTCACATCGACAATGGTCGAGCCCGCGATTCCCGGGGTTTTCCCGCCGTCCACCACGGCATCCAGCTTTTCACCCAGGATACGGAAGACATCCTGTATCGATGAACATTCGGCCGCACCTGACGGATTGGCGCTGGTTGCGGTGATGGGATTGCCCATTGCTGCTGCAAGATGGGCGGCAACGGGATGGCTGGACAAGCGGATGCCTATTTTGCCCGTTCCCGCCGTCAGGTCCGGAGGAATTTCTTGCGATGCCCTGAAGACCAGGGTAAGCCCTCCCGGCCAGAACCTTTCGATCAGGCTCCTGGCCGCCGCCGGAATTGCTTCAACGTACCGCTCCAGATCGCGCTTCTCGCCTATGATGACGGGAAGGGGATTACTGAAGTCTCTGCCCTTTATCAGGAAAACCCTCTTTACAGCTTGCCCGTTGAGAGCATCCGCCCCCAGTCCGTAGAATGTCTCGGTAGGATAAGCGATGACCCCGCCTTTCTTCAAAATGCGGACCGCTTCGGCAATGGCGGACTGTTCGGGGTTATCGGAATTTACTTTGATTATAACAGCGGGCATGGATTTACGTCTGCGCCTATTTCTTCTCCCTTTCGCCTTTGTTCGCGGGAAGCAGGCAATCGATCTTCTGCTGTTTGACTTCGATATCCCTGGCCATCTTCTCTGCGTAAGCCTTTAATTTTTTTAGCAGCCGGCTGTCTTCAAGGGCCAGTATTCGTACGGCCATCAAACCGGCGTTAATCGCCCCCGCATTGCCTAGGGCCATGGTGGCAACGGGTACTCCCCCGGGCATCTGCACGGTCGACAGGAGCGCGTCCATTCCGTTGAGAGGTGTGGCGTGGATTGGAACGCCGATAACGGGAAGACGGGTCTGCGAGGCGATAATCCCGGCCAGGTGGGCGGCGGCTCCGGCCCCGGCGATAATGACTTTAATTCCTCGCTCCTCCGCGCCTTTGGCGTGGGATGCCGTCCGCTGCGGCGAGCGGTGGGCGGAAGTTATGACCACCTCGTGGGAGACCCCGAAGGCCCTGAGGACTTCCACTGTATTTTTCATAATCTGAAAGTCGGAATCGCTTCCCATGACTACACTGACGAGAGGGACGGAACCGTTCTTCTTTTTCATTGCGGACCCCCTTCTGATATTAAAGCAAGCACCAAATTCCGATTCCAAACAATTCCGAGTCACCCGGCCGGAAAATCCAAAATTCCGGATCATTGAAAATAGGAGTTTGGATTTTGTTTGGGAGTTGTGATTTGGTGCTTTGAATTTCTCTCCTGCGATCAGTGTTTGAAGTGGCGCCTACCCGTAAACACCATCGCCATTCCGTGTTCGTCGGCGGCTTTAATGGATTCCTCATCCCTCACGGACCCTCCCGGCTGGATGACGGCTGTTATTCCTGCCTCTGCGGCAATATCCACAACGTCCCGGAACGGGAAAAAGGCATCAGACGCCAGGACGGTTCCGGCTGTCGGTAGGGCGGCTTTCATCAGCGCGATTTTCAGCGCATCCACCCGGCTCATCTGGCCAGCTCCTACACCGACAAGTTGATCCCGCTTCGCCAGCACAATGGCGTTGGATTTGACATATTTCACGACGCGCCAGCCGAAGGCGAGCGCTTCGTATTCCTCTTTTGTAGGTTTTCGTTTTGTTACAACACGGGCTTTCCTGATATCGGGATCAACAACATCCCTTTCCTGTACAAGAACTCCGCCGACGACTCTTCTGAGATCGTAGCCGCCGGGATTCCTTTCGCAGTCCGAGGTCTGAAGGAGTCTCAGATTTTTTTTCGCCTGAAATATTTTCAGCGCCTGCGGGTCGAAACCGGGCGCGATGATTACTTCCAGAAATGTCTTCGCCATTTCTTCCGCTGTTTTCTTATCGACCGGTCTGTTTAACGCGACTATCCCTCCGAAGGCCGATACGGGATCGGTCTGCAAGGCTTTCTTGTACGCCTCGAAAATCTTTCCCGAGGTCGCTGTGCCGCACGGATTGGCATGTTTTACGATGACCGCGGTCGGCTTCTCGAAATCGCAGACCATTTGCCAGGCGGCGTCGCTGTCCATGATGTTATTATAAGAGAGTTCCTTTCCCTGCACCTGCGCTGCCGCTGCTATGGACGAGACCGCTGTATCCTTTTCCCTGTAAAAGACAGCTTTCTGATGGGGATTCTCTCCGTACCGGAGATCCCGGGCCTTGATGAACTGCAAGGTCAGGGCTTCGGGAAAATCTTTTTTTTCTCCTTCCGGGCCCACTCCGCCCAGATAATTCGAAATGGCCGCATCATACCTGGCTGTCAATTGAAATGCCTTCACAGCCAGAGAGAAATTGATCGCTTCGGAGATCTTTCCCCCCGTTTTCTTCATTTCGTTGAGGATGTTCACGTAATCCGCCGGGTCTGTGACGACACTTACAAAGCGGTAATTCTTTGCAGCGGCCCGGAGCATGGCGGGTCCGCCTATATCTATATTTTCGATCGCCTCTTCGAGAGTGCATCCCTCTGTGGCAACCGTGTTTTCAAAGGGGTACAGATTGATCACTACCATGTCAATGAGGCCGATGCTGTGGGATTCGGCCGCCTCCATGTGTTCCACATTGTCCCTTAGGGCCAGCAGGCCGCCGTGGATCATGGGATGGAGGGTTTTTAACCTTCCGTCCATCATTTCAGGAAAACCCGTGTATTCGGATACGTCTTTTACCGCGATGCCGCTTTTCCTGAGGCGGGCCGCCGTTCCGCCGGTCGAGAGGATCTCCACTTTGAATTTTGACAGTCCCCTGGCGAACTCAACGATCCCTTTTTTATCTGTAACACTGATCAGCACCCGTTTGATTTCATTCAATCGCATCCTACTCTCCTCTTAATATCCTCATATGCTGAGTTCTTTTTTCGATCAATAAAGCCGTTCCGATGTCCGGCCGGTGAGCGACAGGTCCCTTGACGGCCTGGACCGCCTGTTCAGCGATCCGTTCGGCTTCGGCCAGGTTTCCGGCGATGCCTACGATGCCGATCGCTCTTGACGAGCTCAGGTATAATCCATCTGCACGCTGGTCCACGGAAGCATAATAGAGCCTTGCCTTACCCGGATCACCGATTTCAATTTTTCCGGAGGTGGATGCGGCATCCGGGTGATCCTTCGGAAGGCCGTATCCTCTGGGGACGATATACTTGCAGACAGTCGCCTTGCGGTCGAATTCAATAGGGATCCTGTCCAGTGTCCCCTGGATGATATGGCTGCATATCTCGACGAAGTCTGTTTTTAAAAGGGGGAGGATATTCATGGCTTCCGGATCGCCGAACCGGGCGTTGTACTCCAGCAGGCGCAGACCTTTCTTCGTAATCATAAAGCCCGCATACATAACGCCCTTGTAAAACTCCCCGGTCTCTTCATATATAGCTCTCGCAACTTCACGGGTGATGGAGAGACCTTCCCTGACATCTTCCTGCGTCATGAAGGGTAAAGAATGATCCTCGCAGGAGTAAGATCCCATGCCCCCTGTGTTGGGCCCCTTATCATCGACAAATCTGCGCTTGTGGTCCTGTACGGGAGGTGTTGACGCCACGTTCTTGCCGTCGCAGAGACACTGCAATGAGAATTCCTCCCCTTCCAGTTTTTCTTCGACGATCACGAAACGGTGGGATGACAGTATTTCACGGCAGTGCGCAAGAGCCTCCTCCTTTGTCAGGAAATGGTCTCCCTGAACCATGACTCCTTTGCCGCCGGTGAGGCCGTCCGGCTTTACAACCACCGAGTCAAGCCCTTTCATATACGTCTCGATACCGTCCATGGAGGAGAATACCCTGAATTCCGGGTTCCCCGCGATGCCGTATTTATCGAGCAGGTTCCTGGTAAATGATTTAGATGTTTCGAGTCTTGCCAGGTCTTTTGTCGGACCGACCCCCGGGACGCCTATTTTTTTCAAAGAATCCACCACTCCGCTGTTCAGGGGATCCTCCGGACCTATGACCGCAAAATCTATCCGGCATTGCACAGCGAAAGAATTGATCGCTTTGAGATCACGGTAATCTCCCGTCATCGTCCGCTTCGAGAGGGAGGCGATTCCTGGATTATTCGCTTTCATGTATGAGAAGAGTTCCGGGTTATCCCGGGAGCGCTTAATCGCTTCTGCGATCGCGTGTTCCCGGGCGCCGTTTCCGATCAGGAGAACCCTGGCCATTTTGCCTTCCTTGTCCTTCTATAGTAATCTTTGGATGAGGGGGTAATAGATTGAAAATTCTCTGATATCATCCTGTAAATAAAGATCAAGATATTTGAATATATAAAAGAAAGGAAAAAGAGTCAATTGAGATTCGGCTATGGAGTGTAAGGAACGAGGAGTTCACCTTTCATCTCTGCTCACCTCTTTACTCTTAATCCTGACTCCCTATCGCAAACCGGATATTGACTTTTTCCGGAGAAAACGATAAATTTTCCATAACTTAAAGAATTAGTCGAAATAAGGATAAATTGGATTCATACATTTCATTCAAGCTGGTATTTCTGGTATTCCTCTTTGCCATTTCCGGATTCCTGGCTTCGTCCGAAGCGGCCCTTTTCTCATTGACTCCGTTGCATCTCCATAAAATGAGGGAGGAGAGATACCCGTTTCTTGCCGCCGTGCAGCGTCTTCTGGAGTTCCCCAGGCGGCTTCTGATCACCATTGTCGTGAGTAATGAAATAGCCAACATCCTGATGTCTACGGTGATGGCGGGTCTTTTTATTCAAATTTTAGGAGACGGCGGCAAGTGGGCAGCCATTGCCGTGATGACTCCTCTTCTCCTTGTATTCGGGGAGACCATTCCGAAAACCCTCGCCAGGACGAACCCGATGAAATTTTCTTCTGCCGTTTCCCCGGTCTTGTCCGTTTTGAGCCGTCTCGAATATCCCATTGTGTGGGGGCTGGAAAAGATTTCAAGATGGGCGCTCGGTCCCCTGGGGCGGGCGAAAGGAGGAGAACCCGAGGGCCTGATGGAACACGAGTTCAAGACTCTTGTCGATATCGGAGTGGAAGAAGGGGTGCTCGAAAAATCCCAGCGCGATCTGATCCACCGCGTATTCGAACTAGCGGATATGGATGTGTCCGACATCATGACGCCCCGGGTGGACATGTTTTGCCTTCCACTTTCTCTCGGTGTAGAGGAAATCAAGAAAGAGATCGTGAAATACGGCTATTCCCGGATTCCCATCTATGAAAACGACAGGGACAATATCATCGGCATCCTCTATTCAAAGGACCTTCTTGCGGGGCTGACGATCAACGGCCGGATTGCCGATATCCGGTCGCTCCTTCGAAAGCCCTATTTTGTTCCCCTCGAAAAACGAGCAGACAGTCTTTTCAAGGATTTTCAGACGAAGAAGATACATATGGCCATTGTTGTGGACGAATACGGCGGCATAGCGGGGCTGGTGACTATGGAGGATATTCTGGAAAGCCTCTTCGGGGATATCTACGATGAAAGAGATACAAGAGAGAGACTCTGCCGCAGGATCGATCAGCAAACTTTCATTGTGTCCGGTATGATGCCTGTTGACGATTTTAACGAGCTTTTCGGGATGTCCCTTTCTTCTGAAGATTATGGCACAGTGGGCGGCTATGTCCTGCATCTTTTCGGGAAACTTCCCGGCAGGGGTGAGGAAATTGCCGCCGGAGATTACGTCTTCAGGATAGAAAAAATGAGCAAGGCCCGGATCATGCGAATACGAGTCAAAAAAAAAGAGAAAACGAATGCCGGATAATTTGATATCCATTTTATTAATACTGGTGTTTCTGGGTCTGGAAGGACTTTTCTCGGGAGGAGAAATCGCCCTGGTTGCTTCCGATATGAACAAGATCACCCAAAAAGCCAACACCGGTTCAAAATCCGCCGCCCTCCTGCTCAGGCTCCTCAAAAAGCCGGAATGGTTTTTTGCCACCGCGCTGACCGGTACCGATATGTGTATTATCACTGTTTCCGTACTCGCCGCCTCTCTTTCCATTTCCATTTTTGGTCCCGTGCAGGGTGAATTTTTTTCAGCCCTTGTTATGATCCCGGTCATCCTTGTTTTCGGGGAAATCATTCCCAAGAGCCTCTTCCAGCAGAACGCTGAGTCGGTCGCCATGCGGATATCCTGGTTCATCTGGGTCTCTTCCCGGCTGTTTTACCCGATCGTCTTCGTGGTCGCGGGGATATCACGCTGGATGGTCGCTCTGATTTCAGGTTCCGGGGAAAGCGTCCATTCAACATACATTACAAAAGACGGCTTGAAATTTCTGCTCCGGGAAAGAAGCGGCATAGTAAGCGATGTGAGGGTATCGGAGAAGGAGATGGTGAGGCGGATCTTCGATTTTTCCGAAACAACGGTCGACAAGATCATGGTTCCGTTGTCCAATGTGACCGCCCTGGAAAAAGACACGACCCTGCGGGAGGCTTCCGTTGCACTCAAGGGCAAGTGGTTTTCCCGCATTCCCGTCTATAAGGAAAAAATTTTCAATGTGATCGGAATCCTTCATGGATTCGACCTTCTGAGATTCCTCCCGGATGCGGCCGACCGGCCCGTGGGTGATTTTATCCGGACGGATGTCCTGTACGTGCCGGAGATGAAGCGCGCGAACGAGCTTCTGATTGAAATGCAGAGGAAAGGCCAGCAGATGGCGGTCATCGTCGACGAATACGGCGGCGCCGTGGGTATCGTGACGGTTGAGGATATGCTGGAAGAGATCGTTGGTGAAATCGAGGACGAATATGATAAAGGAGAACGCGCGTACAAGAAAATCGGACGGGGGAAATTCCTGTTCGATGCCAGGATGAGTATCGAACATGTCCGTGAATTGATTCATGTAGAGATACCGGCAGGCGCTTACGAGACACTGGGAGGGTTTATGCTTGACAAGTTGGGAAAGATCCCCAGGCGGGGGGAGACGCTCCGCTATGGAGATGTTCTCTTCCTGATCCACAGCGCCGACACGAAGTCGATAAAGGAGATCCTGGTGGAACTGCCGTACGATGTCGAGATTGTATGAGCCGCAAGGCCTGAAGACAAAAAGTTAGAGGTGGATATGCAGGGGAAAAGCAGGCTGGCGGCGATAATTTTGGCTGCCGGCAAGGGGACGCGGATGAAATCAGAACTTGCAAAGGTTCTTCATCCTTTGCTCGGCGCTCCAATGCTGAGCTATCCGGTGGCCGCCGCAAAGGAGGTCGGGTCCGAGGAGATTGTCGTTGTTATCGGCCATCAGGCGGATTCGATAAGGAAGGCTTTGGACGATCGTGCAATTACCTTCGTCCTGCAGGAAAAACAGCTCGGGACGGGGCATGCTGTTCTGCAGACCCGGTCCAGGTTCAAAAACTTCCGGGGGACCATTCTGATTTTATGTGGGGATGTGCCCCTTCTCCGAAGCGCCACAATCCAGGCGTTGCTGAATCAGCACCTTTCTTCCGGTGCCGTTCTGACAGTTCTGACGACTGTGCTTGAAAATCCGGGCGGATACGGCCGGGTTATAAAGACGGGCGATGATGTGCTGAAAATCGTCGAGGCCCGGGATGCCTCCGATGAAGAAAAGGAAATTCGCGAGATCAACACCGGCATTTATTGCGTGGACAGCGGTTTTCTTTTTGAAGCGGTCGCTGCTATAAGCAACGACAATGCCCAGAGAGAGTATTACCTGACGGACATCGTGGAGATTGCCTCCAGGAGCGGAAAAAAGGTCAAGACCTTCATTGCTTCCGATTCCGCGGAAGTCATGGGGATCAACACGAAAGACGATCTCGAAAAAGCGAAGAGGGTATTGAGGGAGAGGGCAGGGATGCCTCATCGATAAAAAGCCGGAATCTCCGACGGATGCGCCAGCCGCAAACGCCCGGAACATACCACCCGATGACCAGCCTTCCCATAACGATGAGCATCTGGTTTTCTTCCGGCCGCCGGAAAGACAGAATGCGGGGCCTGTATTTTTCAGGCAGGCGACGCATGAGAGCACCGGCCTTCGGAAGCGGACGCAGAAGAGGATCAAGGCAGTCCGCAGCCGATGAACGGATGGAACTTTTCAGCCGCAGCACGTTACACCGGAGCCGGCCGGCAAGCCCTCCGGAGACACGGCGGCGCTTACCTTCCCTTTGCAGATGTGTCACGCGTCCAGTGATCTCACCGGGGGTCAGGACCCACGGATCGGGGCGGGGATTGCCGTCCCCGGATGTCCTGATGCCCGCGGGACCCGCCGAGATCACGCGGTGCATTATTTTCCGGCCGCTTCCCCCCGGCGTGAAAATGATCACATCTCCGCGGCGGATTTCTTCTCCTGCGCAGGGGCGGTAATAAACCCTGTCCCCCCTCATGAAAGTAGGCTCCATGCTGGAGCCGGTATAAATCATGTGCAAAACGGACGGGTTTCTCATCCGAGCGCCCCTTCGATCTCTTTCCAGAAGCGGCCGGCGGGACTCGTCCGGAGGATGAAAGCCGGAATGGAATTCGCCAGCTCGCAGGCATTTTCGAATAATCTTTTTCTTACCGAGATCCTTTCTTCCTGGTCGAGACTTTCCAGATTGACATGACATTTTTCCGAAGACAGCTTGTAGATAAGCATGGCCGTACGTCCCTTCCCGGCGGGGATGACCCTGTCAGTAGAGGACTTTTCCAGGAAAAATACAGCCTCCAGGAGGGCGCAATATTCCACATTCCATGAGATTCTATACGGTGGGTCGAGAAACCGGCTCCACGTCGGGAACGGATGCGCCAGGTATCGTCCTTTTCCGTCGCGCACAATAAGCGCCTCTTCATCGCAGAGAACCCGCCATGGCGGCGGGATTCTGCGGCAGCACGTTGATTTCCCCGCATTTGAGGACCCGGCCAGCAATACTCCCCTGCCGCTTTTTTCTATCAAAGCCGCATGCAGAGGAAGTCCCCCCGAATTTTGTGCCCGGCTGTAAACAGGATAGAGGGACTCCCACATCCGGAAGACATCCGGTCTGCAGGCGTCGCCGGAAATCTCACAGACCACATCCGCAGACATCCGATCCAGCCGGATGTGGATTCCGCCGAGATCACGGATATACCGGCCCGCAACGGCGGTATTCTCCAGTGCGTCTTCGACACCGGCGCATTTTTCTTCTTTCCTGAATCTGAATATCAGGTTGGGAAAGCCTTCCACCTTCCCTTTTCTAAGTTCCAGGATGCTCCCCAGCGACTCCACCCAGGACTTTGCCGGCTTATCGTGAGCGGCGAAATTCCATCCTTCTCCATTGGCGAGTTTGAGATAAAACAGGGTTTCGGGAGATTCCTCTTGAAGAGGGTATCCGGCTTTTTTCGATTTCATAATGGAATCAAATCCGGCAGAAATGAAACGCCCTCAACTGGGGCGGATCTTCGCGCCGTTCATGCATCGCGTTCCCCTGGCCCAGTTTCCGTTGTAGCACGTCGGACGGGCCCTGTTGCCGTTGGCGCACCCGCTGGTGTTCGTCTGTCCATTTGTACACCCGGGAGGGCTACTGGCGAAATCACCCTCGCAGACCTCGTTTCCGGAGAGGTCGTACAACGCAGGTTTCTTGTAAATCAGCTTTGTTCCCATATCAGAGCCTCATAAATCCTAGAGCTGTTTCCCTATGCCCGCGTCCTGAATATCTACCTTGCCGCAGACCGATTGTTACCACAAATTCGTGTGGATTGAAACAGGATTCCTCGTCATCACAGGGACTTCCGGCTGCCCGGAAAGAGTCCCCGCCTGTCGGCCTCTGCACAATACCAGAACGGCCCCCAGAAATTTCCGCCGTGGTAATAATTCTGTGCGACACAACCTCCCAGGCAGCGCCGCTTCAGGAGGCATCTGCCGCAGACTCCTCTTAATCTGCCGGGGAGGCCCCTGCGCAGTTCTATCAGGGCAGATGACCCTTCCCAGACAGTCTTGAGTCGGTCTCGGCCTGCGCGGCCGAAAACCAGTTCGGGAACAATCTCTCCGATGCCGCACAACGCGTACGATCCGTCCGCAAGCACACCCATGATGCCCAGCACGCCACATGTGCCGCAGCCTTCTCCTCCGTTTCGCCCGAAAATCCTCCCGAGAGGTCGAAATGCGGGCGGGTGGTCGTAATAGACGGGAAGGCTGCTCGCCGGAGCGAGCGTGTGCTCCACCCATTCGCCCAGATCCAGGAGTTCCTCGATAGCCAGTGCTTCCCCATCCAGATACAGCCCGGCGCCTCTTGCAGTCGGCTGCAGAATATTGAATTTTACGGAGTCTGCGCCGAGAGAGCCGGCCATTGCGATCATGTCCGTTATCCGGTTCCTGTTACGGCGGACCAGCGTTGTGATGATCTGCGGCGCTATCCCGGCGTCGACCAGGTTCCGGATTCCCGAGACGGCGGCCTGGAAACAGCCAGCCACGCCTCTGATCCATTCATGGGTTTCAGCGTCTGTGCCGTCCAGGCTGACGGACACAAACGGATCCCGGCAGGCGGCGATTTTTCGGCTCAGGTCTTCTGTGCAGTGTGTCCCGTTTGTTTCAACACTGAGGGATAGATTCCTGGCGCGCACCAAGTCGAGAATCTCATGTATCCGGGGGTGAATCAGCGGTTCCCCTCCTGTCAGCTTCACTGCTGTAGTGCCGAGGGGCATGGCCTCATTCAGGATGGAGCGGAACAAGTCCAGGGGAAGTACAGTACTTTCGCCTTCCGCTCCTCCGGGATGAGGCGAGATCCAGCAATGCCGGCATCTGAGATTACACCCCCTTGTCAGATAGAAGTATATTTCGTTCAGGGGATAAGGACCGATTCGGGCTGAATTTTCACCTTGTTGACCCATTCTGAAAAGCCTCGATCACTCAATGCGGACAGGCAGTTGCCCGCCTTTTTCCAGAAAGCGCCTGAGGCAGGCATCGGGACTCGGCTCGCAATAGTTGCCGGAGTACGTATATGAAAGAGCAGGGCAGTTGCCGGTACAATAACGGACATAAACGCAATCCCTGCAAGCAGGGAAATCCGTGAGCGCGATTTTGTATCTTTCCCTTAGCCTTTTAAGTTCCGGGTGATTGAGCCAGAGCTCTTTCAAGTCAACCTGATTGATCCGACCCAGTTCGATGTGGCTCAATTGACTGCACGGGACAATCACGCCGTCAGCCCTTACGGCCAGTTGGCTCATGGTTGCGCCGCAGCCGCTCAGGCAGCCCCTGCCCGGAATGGTCTCTTTTCCTTCAACGCGGGCTTTTTCCATTGCGATCCATGTTTTTCCATCCGCCAGAGGGCCTGCTGTTGCGCTGATGAGTCCCGGATACTTCAAATCGAGTTCCAGCAGGACCTTCATTGCCAGCGCCTTCTCTTCAACACTTAACTGAATTTGTTCTGCAGAGAACCGGCAGAGTCCCATATGGGCTGCCGAATTTGTGGAAATAGAGCGGATTCCCATGTCTTCGAGAAGCATCCGTGCAATCTTTCCCAGTTCCCTGACATTTCTCTTGTGTACGGTCACCCGCGCCGATACAGGGACCCGGTGTTTCTGCAGATACTCAATTCCCCTTACGGCTTTCTTAAAGCTCCCGTTGCCCCTGAAGGCATCGTGTGTAACGGGGGTCGAGCCGTCTATAGAAACCTGCACATTGTCGCAACGCCCCGTTTCCGCCAGAAATGAAGCCAGGTCGTCCGTTATCAACGTGCCGTTGCTGAGTATGGAAAACCTCATCCGGTTGCGGATGATCCCGAGCACTATTTCTCTGAAGTCATCCCGGCAAAAAGGTTCCCCTCCCTGGAGGGTCACACTCATTACGGAACATCTGCCCAGTTCACTGAAGAAATCGAGCCACTCCTCGGCCGGAAGGTCGTTGTCCACGTCGGAAGCACTGGTAAAATGGCTGCAGTAAGCACAGCGCAGATTGCACCTGCCTGTTATCGACAGGTCCAGGTCTCTCGGCGTGCTCATGATTTTCATGAACTTCTCACAGACGGTTGGACCGAACGCCGGGCATCGGCATCGGGCTTGGTAAAGAGGCAGGCTGGACAAGGGACGAGAGTTTTTAACAACGCCTGAGGTTCTGTACTTAAAACTTCATCGATGCACCTGGCGGCAATGCTCTATCCGATTTCGTATCCCGCCAGCCCCCGGTCGATCAACAATTGGACGAATTCTTCTATTTGATTCATCAGGTCCTCAGGTATGCCATCGGCATTTTCCTTGAGGTCTTGAGCGATGTCTTCCAGGGTATGTCTGCCGTCCAGCCTTTCCCAGATGAACACCCCGACGGGATTTATTCCAAAGGCCTCTCCCGAGTCGGGATCAAAAAGGACCGCCCAATCGTCGAATTCCTTGCGCAGGACAATCATCGGGTTCACGACGGGCCTGTGGTCAATGGTCATTTTGGACTCCTCGTTCATCGTAGCAAAAAGCCACCCGAGGGGTGGCTTCGTCGGCATCAGCGGCGCGGGACCTCTACGAGGAATTTCTTGTTAAGAAGCTCTTCGATAAAATCTATTACATCTTTTTCCATCCGGCCATTGGCGGCATCAAATACATCCCGCAACTCCTCCAGGACTGTCCTTAGACTTTTCTTGCGGCTCAATCTTTCCCATACGGCCTTGCCGGTATCGTTCACACTGAAGAGCTCGTCATCGCCTTCTTCCGTGAACAGAGGCACGATAATCAACTCTCCTTCGACTTCCCTGGCTATGACGTCTTCCGACGGAATGTAGCAGGCATCCAGATAGGCTTTTATCTTCATGATGATCTCAAATGGGTGATTCAATTTCAGGAAGCAGAGAAGACAAGAACGGCGCCAAGCACATATAACATACAGAGCTTATGATGGTCGAAAAAGAAGAAGATGCCCTTTTTTTGTATCCCAAGTTTGATTATTGATGTGTAGGATATTCCCTGATGGCAAAGGTAGGATGTCAGGTGATCAACTTATTCTGTATAGCATAGTGAATGAGATCGGCATTGCTCTTCATTCTCATCTTTTCAAGGATGCGGGCTCTATACGTGCTGATCGTCTTGACGCTCAGAGACAGACTCTCCGCGATATCTTTTACTTTTTTCCCTGCGGCGATCATGCACATTACCTGATACTCTCTGTCGGAAAGGGTTTCATGCGGCTCCTTTCGATCGTTGCGCTCCAAGAAGAACGCCAGGCTTTCGGCAAGAGAAGGACTGATATATTTTCCGCCCTTGAGGACCTTGCGAATAGCCTTGATGAGATCATCGGGCGCACTTTCCTTGGTCATATAACCGGCTGCCCCTGCCTTCAAGGCCCTGACGGCGTACTGATCTTCAGGATGAATACTCAGAATCAAAACGGGAAGTTTCGGCCTTTCATTCCTTATTTCCTTCAAGATATCCATGCCGCCCCTGCCCGGCATGGTGATATCCAGGATAACGATATCCCATTCGTTTTTTCGAATAAGATCCATCACTTCCTGAGAATTCTTGGCTTCACCGAATTCTCCGATGTCAGGCTCCTCGGCCAGTATCTGCTTTAGGCCCTGACGCACAATAGGATGATCGTCTGCGATCAATACCCTGATCATACATCCTCCCCTTGAAAAATAATTTTAGCGGATTTTTATATCATAGAATTGATGGTGATCGAAGCAAAAAATCCTACATAATGGATGGAGAACGATGAGACTGCAGGCGGCAAGAGGAGGAAGTTGCTGCACATGGTGCGTCAATTCAGTTTCTTTTCAATAATCCCCGCCAGATTATTTGCTATTGCAAGCACTTCTTTTTTCGAAGGCCCTTCCACCATAACCCGGCAGATCGGCTGGGTTCCCGAGTAGCGGACGAGGACACGCCCCATATTGCCCAATTTCCTCTCCGCCGCCGCGATGGCGTTCTGAACGGCCGGTATACAATCAAGTCCTTTCTTTTCTTTGACGGATACATTAACGATATGCTGGGGAAAAGTCTTCATGACTCTGTCAAGCTCAGAAAGTTTCTTTCCCGTTTTCTTGATGACGGCGAGTACCTGGAGTGCCGACAGAATCCCGTCGCCGGTTGTTGTGTGGTCGAAGAAGATCAGATGTCCTGATTGCTCTCCGCCGAAATTATAGCCTTTTTCGATCATCTTCTCCAGGATGTAGCGGTCTCCGACTTGCGTTTTTACAACATGAATACCCGCTTCTTTCATCGCGAGGTCAAATCCCATGTTGCTCATGACAGTCGCCACAACTGTGTTCTTCTTCAATCTTTTTTCGGCCTTCATATCCAGGGCGCAGATGGCCATGATGTGATCGCCGTCGATCTTATTGCCTTTTTCATCCGAAAAAATCACCCGGTCGGCATCCCCGTCAAGGGCAATGCCGATATCGGCTTTATGCTCGCGGACCGCGGCGCTTATTACTTCCGGATGCATAGCTCCGCAGTTCAGATTGATATTCCTGCCGTCCGGCCGGGCGCCTATCGGAATTACCTCGGCTCCGAGCTCCTCGAAAACGAGCGGCGCGACTGCAAATCCGGCGCCGTTTGCGCAATCGATGACGATGCGCAGTCCGTTGAGAGACAGCTCCCTGGGAAAGGATCCTTTAAGATAGACTATATACCTGCCCTCCGCGTTATCTATTCTGGATGCCATCCCTATGTTGTTGCCCGTCGGGAGCGCTGAAACGAGTTCTTTTGAGCCGATCAGCCTTTCTATTTTCTCTTCCATTTCATCCGGCAGCTTCAGACCTTCGCCGGAAAATATTTTGATCCCGTTATCATGGAATGGATTATGGGAGGCCGAAATCATTATCCCGGCATCTGCTCGCATATTGGATGTCAGAAACGCTATCGCCGGGGTGGGAAGCGCGCCGACGCTGATGGCGTCGACACCCATTGAACATATGCCCGAGATCAAGGCGCTTTCGATCATGGATCCCGAGAGGCGGGTATCTCTTCCAACCAGAATCTTATGCCTTCTCTCCTTGTTCTTGAAAAGGTAGGCGGCTGCCCTTCCAATCTGCATGGATAACTCGGTTGTCATCGGATAGGTATTGGCTTTTCCCCTGATTCCATCCGTTCCGAATAGTTTTCTCATCTGAATGGGCTAATGGCTAAAGGCTCGGGGCAAAAGAGATCAAAACGCCTTCAGACTTGTTCCTTTCTTGAAAGTATTCAGTAATACCCAGCCAGGGGTAAAGAGTTACACTTCGCGCCTGACCTTGGCATATATACTGCGGCCATCTCTAATTAGCATGGTTCTAACCTGAATTAAAGAATTTTTCTTGAAAAGAGGATTCAGAACAAGATAATTGAAAGGGGATATATTTGCCCCGGAAGCGCCTGTTTCGGATAAGAAATGCAGAGCGGTCTTTTGCCATGAGAATTGGAAACCTGCTCCTGAATAACGACCTTTGTCTTGCCCCGATGGCGGGGATCACCGACGCCGTCTTCAGAGCCCTGGCAAAGGAATTCGGGTGCGCATTGACCTTTTCGGAAATGATCAGTGCTGACGGGCTGGTTCGCGGATTGCAAAAAAGTCGCGGATTCCTGAAGCGTCTGCCTGATGAACGTCCCTTCGCTGTTCAGTTATTCGGTTCTGATCCGTATATTCTGTCTGAATCCGCCGGAATCGCAGTGGAGAACGGTGCTGAGCTCATCAATGTGAATATGGGCTGTCCGGCAAAGAATGTCTTGAAGATCGGGGCGGGAGCGGCCCTTATGAAGGATATGCGGAAAATAAGAACTATCTTCAAAAAGATGAGAGACACCGTAGCTGTCCCCTTGACGGTCAAATTAAGGGCAGGGTGGGGGAAAAACGGGGGCGATGCACTTGAGGTGGCCAAACTGGCGGAAGAGTTGGGATGGGATGCGGTAATTCTTCATCCCCGGACAGTCGAACAGGGTTTCAGCGGAAAGGCGGACTGGAGACTTATCGGAACCATGAAACAGAGGTCAAAGCTGCCTGTGATCGGCAACGGGGATATAGTCTATCCTGAAGATGCTCTTGCTATGAAAAAGGAAACTGAATGCGATGGAGTCATGATCGGACGCGGGGCGATCGGCAATCCGTGGATTTTTGAACAGGTCATATATTACCGAACATGGGGAAAACAATCGGAAAAACCGACAATGGCGGCCAGAGAGGAAGTAATCGGGATGCATTTGGAGATGAACCTGCGGTATTTTGAAGAAAAGATTGCCATCAGAAATTTCCGGAAATGCCTGCCCTGGTATGTAAGAGGTCTCCCCGGATGCTCTTATCTCAGGAAAAAGGCATCTGCGGCCGGAGATAAGGAGGCGATGAGGGAAGTCATTCGTGAATATTTCCAGCACTCCCGGGCTTCTCAAATAAGGTCTTGACTTTTATAGAAGGATTTCATATTTTGAATGTACGACAAGTGTCTGAAATACAGTTATATATATACAATTTTAATATACACCGGGAAAAGGAAGGTTGAGGATTTGTGGAGCTGGTCAAATTCAAGGAATTAGAAGAGAAGATAAGGATTTTAATCGGGGAATATGCATTACTTAAGAAAAGGAACCAAGAATTAGAGGGACTGCTGAAAAAAAAGGATGGGGAATTAGAAGAGGCAAGCAGTAAGATCAAAAAAATGAACGAGGAGAGGGATGCAGTACGTACAAAGGTGGACTCGCTTCTTGATATAATGCAAGATATCCGCGTACCACAGTGAACTTTGAGGTAGTGCATTTGAAAAAAAGATTTAACATTAAAGTCTTGGGACAGGAGTTTTCGGTTTTAAGTGATACGGGGGATGATCATGTAGCGAATATCGTTCAATATGTCAACGGCAAGGCAGAAGAAATAGGCCGTACATCAAAAAATGCCACGACCCTGAATATAGCTATTCTGGTTGCCTTGAACATAGCTGACGAATATTTCAGGTTTAAAGGAGAAAAAGAAACGATTTTTAATCAACTGGAGAACGAATCCAGAAAATTGATTCATTACATAGAAGAACGGATGTAATTAACAGAGAAGATTATCCCCTGCGATGTTCGTGATTATTTATTAGTTTTGAGCCAACACAAAAAAAATGGAAGCCTCTCTTATCTGGTGGTGAGCATGTCCGCATGCAGCGGAAAGCCTGAAGCCAGTAACGGGCATCCACCTTTTGAAAAAGGTTCAAAAGGGTAATTAACACGGCATAGGCGGGGGAATTTTTTATGTCTGTCCCGGTCTCGTGCTTAAAACAAAAAACCCTGAATTAGTATAACCCCTCGAACAAACCTCGAAAAAGCCAGCCTTTCCATCCTGCAAGAAAATTCCCAATCGAAGGATAACAGAACGGTAAGACTGTTTCGACAGCAGTTTGAAGGAGGTGAAAAATTTGTTACAGAATATTGTATTGATATTGGGATCCATTATCGCAGGCATAATTCTGGGGTATTTTTCCCAGAAAGTCATATCCAGGAAAAAGCTGGAATCCTCTGAGAATTTGTCCTCTCGAATTATAGACGAAGCAAGAAAAGAAGCGGAGAACATAAAAAAAGAGTCCATTCTGCAGGCAAAGGATTATCTGCTCAAGGCCAAAACCGAGTTTGACAGAGATACAAAAGAGAGGAAGGCCGAGGTCGACGCCCTGGAAAAGAGGCTTCGTTTCAAGGAAGAAAACCTGGATAAACGAATGGATGTCCTCGTGCAGAAGGAAACCAACATAGAAAGCAGGGAAAACGCCCTTATTCAGAAAGAATCCCAGTTGTCGGAAAAACACAGCAGGTTGGATAAGCTTATCGATGAGCAAAGGCAGAAACTGGAGAAGATCGCCGGGATATCTTCAGAAGATGCAAAGAATCTGTTGATCAGCTCCATGGAGGCCGATGCGAAACGCGATGCTGCCGTACTTATCCGGAAGATCGAAGAGGAAACCAGGCGGACTTGCGATAAAAAGGCCCGGGAGATCATAGCATATGCAGTGCAGAGATACGCCAGTGATTTCGTCGCGGAAAATACAGTTTCTGTGGTGAACCTCCCGACTGATGAAATGAAGGGAAGGATCATCGGGCGGGAGGGGAGGAATATCCGCGCCATCGAAGCGGCTACGGGCATCGATCTCATCATTGACGATACACCGGAAGCAGTCGTTTTATCGAGTTTCGATCCTATCAGGCGGGAAATCGCCAGGATTTCACTTGAGCGTCTGATCAGCGACGGTCGTATTCATCCGGGCCGGATTGAGGATATTGTAAAGAAGGTCAAGGCCGAGGTCGATACCGTCATACGGGAAACCGGGGAGAGGGCGTCTTTCGATGTCGGAGTTCACGATATTCATCCGGAATTGATTGATCTTCTGGGAAAACTCAAATACCGCACGAGCTTTTCCCAGAACGTGTTACAGCATTCTATCGAAGTCGCCCATCTAACCGGGATGATGGCTGCGGAACTGGGTATAAATGTCAAGGAGGCGAAGAGGGCGGGATTGCTGCACGACATAGGAAAGGCGATCGACCATAAAGTTGAAGGCACTCATGCCGCCATCGGGGCAAGTTATGCCAAGCGGTTCAGTGAATCGGAAAAGATTATCCAGGCGATCGCCACGCACCATGACGACGGGAGGACCAATACTTTGTTAGGGGTGCTTGTACAGGCAGCGGATACGCTCTCGGCGGCGCGTCCGGGCGCACGCCGTGAAATGCTGGAAACCTATGTTAAACGCCTGGAGGAACTGGAAAAAATCGCCAATTCTTTCGATGGAGTGGATAAAAGCTATGCGATTCAGGCCGGAAGAGAGATTCGCATCCTGGTCGAGAGCGGGAAAATTTCCGACAATGACGCGGTCGTCCTTTGCAGGGAAATCGCCCGGAAGATTGAATCGGAATTGACTTATCCCGGTCAGATAAAAGTGACTGTTGTGAGGGAAACGAGAGTTTCGGAGTTTGCAAAGTAGATGAAAGGCGCAGGGCGAAAGTGATGATAGCTGCTTAGGTTTTTACCTTTTGCCCAGAGATTTTATGAAAATTCTTTTTATCAGCGACATTGTGGGCAAGCCTGGCAGGAGGGCCGTTCGTGAACTCCTGCCTCAAATTGTATATGACCGCAATGTCGATCTTGTAATCGCTAATTGTGAAAACGCGGCGGGCGGTTTCGGTCTGACACGGGATGTGGTCGAGGAACTTTACAGGATTCCCATCCATGTTTTGACATCGGGCAATCACATATGGGATAAAAAAGAAGCCGAGGATTTCATAGATGATTATGAAACCCTGCTCAGGCCGGCGAATTTCCCGAAGGGAACCCCGGGCCGGGGAAGTATCCTTTTTGCGAATCCTCTGGGGCACCCGGTAGGCGTAATCAATCTTATTGGACGTGTGTTTATGCATCCGCTGGACTGCCCTTTCCGGGCCGCCGAGACGGAGATAGAGAAGTTGAGGGAAAAAACCAGCACCATTGTTGTAGATTTTCACGCCGAGGCGACCTCGGAAAAGCAGGCGCTCGGCTGGTTTCTGGACGGCCGTGTCAGCGCCGTGCTGGGGAGCCACACCCACGTCCAGACGGCAGATGAAAGGATTCTGCCCGCCGGCACTGCGTATATTTCGGATGCGGGCATGACGGGTCCTTTCGATTCCATCATCGGCGTATCAATCGATAAGGCCTTGAAACGCTTTCTGACAGGCATTCCCCAGAAATTCGACGTGGCCAAAAAGAATGTGTGGCTGCAGGGAGTTGTTCTCGACATTGATGAGAAATCGGGAAAGAGCAGGGCAATTGAGAGGATCAGCTTAAAATTGGAGGAGCAGTAGTAGAGAACATTTCGTATGCTTTTTCCCATAGCCTTTAGCCTAAAATCGGAGTTCTGGTTTGAATAATATAGTTGAAACCTTCGTAGAGCGTGGATTCATCGAGCAGGTTACAGACGAGGGTCTTATCCGGGATCGGCTGAAAAAAGGTGCCGTCACCTGTTATATCGGTTTTGACCCTACCGCCTCCAGTCTTCATGTAGGCAGCCTTGTTCCGATTATGGCCCTGGTGCATATGCAGAAACACGGCCACAGGACGATAGCCCTGGTGGGGGGAGGGACGGCTCTCATCGGAGACCCCAGCGGCAAGACGGAGATGAGGCAGATCCTGACCCGGGAGCAGGTTGACGCCAATGCCGGCGCGATCCGGCTTCAACTTGAGAAATATCTCGATTTCACAGATGGGCGCGCCCTTTTGTTGAATAACGCCGATTGGCTTACCCGGCTCAATTATATTGAATTTCTCAGGGATATCGGAAGGCACTTCAGCGTGAACAGAATGCTGGCGGCGGAAAGTTACAGGATGCGCCTCGATACAGGTCTGAATTTCATCGAGTTCAATTACATGCTCCTTCAGGCATATGATTTCTGGTATCTCTTCCGGCATCACGACTGCGAGCTTCAAATGGGCGGAAACGACCAGTGGGGCAACATCGTGGCGGGTATAGACCTGATCAGAAGACTGGAGGGAAAACCCGCGTTCGGTATCACCTTCCCCCTCATTACAACCTCGCTCGGCCATAAAATGGGGAAAACGGAAAAAGGAACTGTCTGGCTGGACCCGAAACTGACGACTCCCTACGATTATTATCAATATTGGGTGAATACGGATGATGCCGATGTGGAGAGATTTCTTTCGCTTTTTACTTTCCTGCCCATGGAAGAAATCCGAAGAGTAGGGGGGCTGGCGGATGCCCGCTTGAACATGGCGAAAGCCGTCTTGGCCTTTGAGGCGACAAGGATCACTCATGGCGAGTCGGCGGCTCAATCTGCGTGGAAGGCGTCTGCCCTTGCTTTCAAACGGAAACCAGTTGACAGGGATATTCTGCCATCAAGTTCGATACCGAGAGAAGAGATGGATCCCGATGATTCGGCTATTCCCCGGATCGTGAAAACCCGGGCGGAACTGGAAAGAGGAATACCAGCATACGAACTCTTTGTTGAAGCCCGTCTTTGTGCCTCCCGGGGGGAGTCAAGGAGGCTCATTACCCAAGGAGGAGGTTACATCGGCAATCAGCAGATCAAGTCCTTCGATGAGAAGATCGGGATAGACTATTTTGGCGCAAGTACTAGGATTTTTATCAGAAAAGGGAAGAAGAACTACGCTATAATTGAAATGTCCGAATGAAATTTAACTTGACTAATTAAAATTCCGATATATAATTAACTCGAAAGTATCGGCGCTCTCTAACAAGAGGTCTTTTTAAAGGCGCTCTCAGCAAAATTTCGCGGCAATTACTTGCCGCGTGTCGGCGATTTCCAATTCTCCCTTTCGGGTTGAGTTTTTAAAAGATCCTGATCTTGCGTGTTGGAAAGTATTGTCTTTACTTTGGCCTTTTGAGCGGAGCCGATTGCGAATTGTTTTTTTTCGTCGCGTGGAGAAATAATTCTTGACAAGATGGACAGGTTAAAATATAGTTCGCGGCTCATTCCTAATGAGTTCTTTGATAATTGAATAGTGGGATAGTTGGTTTGTTGGGCCCTTTTCTTTGATTAATTTTTCAAACTTTCTATATAAACTGGAGAGTTTGATCCTGGCTCAGAACTAACGCTGGCGGCGTGCCTAACACATGCAAGTCGTACGAGAAAGTTCGCTTCGGCGGATGAGTAAAGTGGCGCACGGGTGAGTAAC